>Ga0209512_1000918_pt1 | contig 40781 bp, 50 predicted proteins | sample frozenSSSSmetaG_FD_184142 | JGI IMG/M metagenome (GOLD analysis project Ga0209512, IMG submission 184142) | Glacier valley bacterial and archeal communities from Borup Fiord, Nunavut, Canada, to study Microbial Dark Matter (Phase II) -... | ecosystem: Environmental > Aquatic > Freshwater > Ice >...
TCCTGATGACCACGCGTGGAATACCTCAGACTTATTTTGGCGGTGAGATATTAATGACAGGATATAAACGCGATGGCGATGGCAAAATGAGAAAAGATTTTCCGGGCGGATGGCAAGGTGATCAGATTGACGGATTCAATGGTACTGGCTTAACTGCTGACCAGGCTGATTTTCAGCAATTCATGAAAAAACTGGTCAACTGGAGGAAAGGAAAAGATTTAATCCATCATGGAATGCTGAAACACTACTATCCGATGGACAATTTCTATGTTTATTTTAGGTACAACGAAAAGGAATCGGTGATGGTGATCCTCAACCTGAATTCAGAGCAGAAGACACTCAGCACGAGCCGGTTCGCAGAATCACTCAAAGGGTTCACATCCGGCAAAGAAGTGATGTCAGGAAATGCAGTAAATGATTTGAATAACATCGTTCTACCTGCAAAAACATCAATGATACTGGAACTGAAGTAAACTTATATTCGAAAAAACAAATTGAGCACAAATGTAAAACGAATTGTACAGAAATAACTCACACACTCATCAACTTACAATTAAAATCGTTTAATCACTTTTTAAAACCCCTTTAAACGGCTACATTTGTAACGCCAATTCACCAATAAAATAAACTTCTCGCAGCTCATCCTCATGGCTCGTATCCTTTTTTGATACGGCCAGGGGTTGAGCGAAAGCTCACACTGGCTGCGAGGTTGGTGAATTGGCGTTCCCCTGGCCACATAAATAAAAAGAGCAACCCTCACGGATTGCTCTTTTTGTATTTCAGGCTGCCTGTGCCACTTCAGCTTCAGTAAGCGGCGGTTCATAATTAATAGTGATTACCTCGGTTTTTCGGCCTCCTCCTGCGCTGCGCTGCATCTCTATCTCAATAGTTCGCCAACCATTCTGGTGGATATACTGATCAATCAAGTCGCTCGGATAACTACTCAGCATGAACTTACCTTTTATCCCGGACAATAGCTTCAACAGCTTTTCAAAATCCTCGCGGGTATAGCCCTTATAGTGGCCTCCATCTGAATTGTAGTATGGTGGATCCACATAGTGAAATGTATCCGGAGTGTCCGTCTTCGCGATCACGTCCAGTGCATCCCGGCAAAAGATTGAAGTATTCTCCAGTCTCGTCTGGTATGCTTCCGTGAACTCCTCCTTCTTGTTCGTGACACTATGAGCAGCATTCCTGAGCTTACTCAACTTCCAGCTATTACAGAGGATTGCATAAATACTCTGGTGACTCAATACCCATACTGCCCAGGCTCTCTTTAGCGGTGTTTTACCCTCCGGATTGCGATATATCTCAATAGCTTGTTTGTGCTGAAACTCGCTGTGAAGGGTGCAATCAATCTCACTCTTAAGGGCTTTAAAATCCTTTTTAAGTACCTGGTAAAAGTTGATTACTTCACCGTTGGTGTCATTGATAAATTCAACCCTCGACGGATCCTTTGCAAAAAAGATTGCGCCACCTCCGAAAAATGGCTCATTGTAAATCGTGTGCGCAGGTATTAACGGGATTATCCGTTTACTTAATTGCTGCTTGCCACCATAATAGGTCAGCGGTGGTCTTTTCTTCAAAAACTTAAATGAAAACATATAAAATAATTAAAAGGTTACTGCCCGTATCCCTTTCTCTTATTTCTTAATTTCTGCAATACACAATCTGTGGCTGAACCGCCTTTTTATATCCACCATACTCCAGGCTGCTTGAAAACAGGGTAAGTTTTTCCGGGAAGATAACATCAGCCGTGTTTTTGATGATTTCCAAAAAACTTTCGTTAACCATTAATCTTTCAGGGTAGGCGGGATCTTCGAGAAGATAAGCCTCAATACCAGAAGCATTCACCTGTAATATCTCACATGCAGCGCCGGTACCGGTATAGGTGGTGACGCCAATCACACCAACAAATTCACTGCCCACAGCCTGCACAACGGCATTGTAGGTAAGGCTGTCGTTAATTACAATATACCGTTGTCCGGGAGCGATGTTTATAGCTATATCCATTATTTTGCCTCCACGACACTCAAGTAATGTTTGATCTGTATGTAGCGGGCAAACACCGTAAATTCTGGTCTTACCACATTCGTTGCACTGTTGTATTCCGGGTGGCCATTTGACAATGCTTTTCCATCCGTCCCCACATCAATTGCACCAGTATATAAGTTTCCAACCCTTCTGACAAGAATTGGTGTATTAATAGTAAACTCGCTCCAGGTATCACCATCGTTAAATTCCTCGACACATGAACCAAAACCAGTGAACGACAACTTGCCTGTTATTGCCTGAATTACATCACCAACAGGTACAGTTAAGCCATTCCACGACACCACGTCATCATAAACCCTGTACCAACTATTTGCAGTAAGATTTGTCCCAGCCAATATTTTAGTTCCACTGACCGACTGTTTAAAGCGAATTAGATTTGTATTAACAGGGGCATTGTTTTTAACAAGATACAGCTTCCCGAGACCTGTAAATGAATTCGTATCAATCGTATAGATACGGCTTCGAATTGGATAAACAATGTTGTTATAGGTAACGGTATCTATTTCATTAATATATACCCTCCCTGAGATAAGTGCAGTACCTGCACTTATTGGTGCAGTTAGGTCAATGGCTGGTGCATAAGTCGGCATCTCCCGGTTTCTGTCAGCGGCAAGAAAACTTACACCACTCCCTTTTATTTCCTGAATCTTCAGAAGATCTTTTGGCTTTTCAGTGATGTTGCCACCGCCAATAGCCGTGCCGGATGAATCTCGTAACAGCGTAATAGAATCATCAGCGACAATTACATTTGCAGATTTCGACGCGTTGTAAAAGGAGTTTGCCCGACCTAAATCATTCGTAAAGGCATAAGTTGGATAACCTACATCCTTAGCTCCGATAAAGGTGCCATCGTATCCGGCAGTTTTCGCAGGGCTTAATGACTGTAATGTAAAATCATCAAGCTCCGGATTATTAAATAACGGGTCTACAATTAGGCATCCCTCAAAATTGTAAATTGCAGATGGAAATTTTGCAATATACCTGTTTTTTAATTCGATAAGTTTTGCCGCATCGGTCGACCCGTTAAGGTAGGTGAACAAAGTTTCAGTTCCGATTTTGAAACGGCAGTTAAAAAAATGGTTGTATCTCAATGGAGCATCCGCGGTAATTATAATATCACAAGAATGAAATATCAGAGATGTTGTGTTAATATCAATATAGGTACCTATTGAGATCACACACTTATAAAAAGTACACTTGAACCCTTTAAATGAATTATAAAACGTTCCCAAAGTAATTGCTCCAGTCACTTTACTGAGTATGGTACGTTCACACTTTCGACTTATACCCAGCACAGATCCATACTTTACCAAACAACCCACATACTCGCTCGGCTGAAAATTTGAGTTAAACACTGTGTTTTTAAATATGGAATTATACATTGAATGTATTTGACTAGCCGCCGAGGCCTGTGATGTGAAATTACTCGGTATAAAAGCACAATCAATTATGTAATTAATTCCGAATATACTAAAAACGTTATCTCGAAAAGCCGGAGCTTCCCTATATACTCCTGGTCCAATTTGGATGAAAGTTTTCCCCGCATCCTTACATTTCTGAAGCGTTCGGTAAGGCTTGTTTGCCGTCCCGTCATTATCGTCTCTCCCGAATACAGATACGTAAGCATTGGGTACAAAATAAGGATTCGCAGGCCAGTTAAATGTTGCCATTTGTTAAGGTATAAGTTTGTGATTCAATAAAATAATTTGGACTATCATCCTTGTAAGTGCGCGCAGAATCTATTACGATTCCCTCCCCAACGTATTGGTAAGTGTATGGCCTGCCATAAATGCCCCATGTGAGAGCTGTCGAATCGTTGAACGTGCTAATTTTCTCATTCAGATATTCTTTCACCGCTTCATCAGGCTGATCAAAAAACGGTCGGTTTTCGTCGTATTCTCCAATTCCAATAATTGTTATCATATCGTGTTAATTTAAAATTCCTGTAATGTTTAAAAATCCAGAGGTTGCACCGTTGGCAAATGTGGCTCTCCAATAGATGTCAGAATTGGCTGCAATAGCGAGCGGTAAATTGGCGGGTAAGAAAGTAATCCCGTCTAAAGAATATTCAGCAACTGTTATAGACCGTTTATCCATCAATGAAAGCGTGCAGGCTCGTTTATAATAATCCCGGCAAACCGGTGAAGTAAGATCATTGAACGAAATACAACGCATAACTGCGGTTATCAGGTTGATGTTAATGTCTGATCCTATTATATTGAGAAATCCGGAGGATGCACCCCCGGTAAAAGTTACCCTCCAATAGATATCCGAATTGGCGGGAATGGTGAGCGGTAAAGCAACCGGGACAAACGTGGCGCCGGTAGTCGAATATTCAACCAGGGAAATCCCCCGAAGGTCGATCGCTGCAATTTTGAATTCAGAGAGGTAAAAATCCCTGAATACTGTCGCTGCCGTATCGTTAAATGAAATTGAACGGGTGATGTTTTTAATCGGGTCGGTCAATTTTACCGACAGGTCAGATCCTCTTATAACTACGCTGCCATCAGCGGAGGTTAAGTCAGCAAGCCCTTTAATACCCAAAAGCTTCTCGCGTTCGGCAAGTGACAAATGATAGCCTCCATTGCCGAGTATGCCACTCAATAGGTTATGGTCAGTTATTGCTGTGCTTATTTTTATCCACCTACCGGGCAACGCGTCAGACGAAACGTCATCTGGAAGAATTACAGTCATGTCGTTACTATCCGCAACAATATCACCATCGAAACGATACAAACCCATCGATTCTATGAGCATTAACATCATGTCAAGTCGCTGCGATAAGTCTACAGCTTTCGCGTTTAATAAATCGGAAACAGGAACATGAATAGAACTACCAATACCGCTTGTAGCATTTGCAATGATAGTTTCTACCTGTCCTTTATTTACCGCATCCGTACTTTCAGTACCCTGCGCGAGATTGACTATTTTGTGGCTATTCAGGTCAAGGTTTGCCGCAATAACAATTCCTTCCTGAGTCACTTCCTCCACTTCTGTAATCTTACCCTGCGAATTCACCGTAAGCACTACATGTTTTGTCGCGCTTCCAAACGTCCCCGGATTCGTAAGTACATCAATAGGCGCTTCAGTCGCGCTGTACTGGTACCTGATGTCATCCAACCCCAGATCAATGTTGTTCGGCCAGCTTCCTACGATCGATATTTTGAAAGTGTCGAGTGTTGGCTGACCGGATGCAAAGTTGTACATCTGAATCGCTATGAGTTGCCATACATCGCTGTCAGGCTTGTAACCGAATAGATTCGTTGCCGGTGATATCGCTACGCTTCCCGTTTTATTTCCAGCCAGGAATGATTCAATGAGCAAGATTGAGTTGGCCAACCAAGGGATTGAGCTTTTAATATTAAGTGATAAGATCCCGTCCAGTGAATTCACCGGCTCAGGGGATGTAAATGTTAATTTTGTAGTTACCGGGACAAAGGATTTAATTGCGGTACCTGCCGGCAACGTAGTATCATCAAACGCGCGAATAGCCCTGACACAGTAATTATTATTCTTGACACGCGAATATTCTACACCATTGCCGAAAGCAATACACCACGCCGAATTCCATGCGTTTTCACTGGAGGACCAGTAAGTTTTATTTGCAAAGTTTCCAATCTCCTGGCGTCTGAAATACATTGCAAGCAACTCTTTGATCGAAGGCATAAACCAGTCAATGTAGCCCTCAATAGCAAAATCATTGCAGAACTTAACAGCCAGATTTTTGGCGGCATTATTTGCAAGCATAAGCGCTGTATTAGCCTGCCCGGTTCCAACAACCTGTCCTGTTGCACCTGTTGTGTAAGCTGAATATCCTGAGAGACTTGACCAAAACACATCCAGTGCAGTATCGGCTTCAGATGCTATCAACCCTTTTTTACCTGAAGCATCAATATAAAAGATTCGTCCGCCCTGGTACTTCTCTCCGATGTAATGCAGAGGCGAGCTTATTTCAGTATCCGGAATTGCCACATTAACTTTGATCCGCTTACTGCCGCTTTTGGGCAACAATGAATTATTGAAGTCAACCGAAACAAAAGGATCATGCGTTTCCGACGTACCCCATCCTGTATTTTCATCGTAAACCTTTACGATATCGACATTACTTGGCTCAGTGGCGCCTGGTAATAAAAACACATTTGATACCTCGAGCTGAGTTGCATTTAAAACGGGGTTTAATGCATTGATGGCGGGAGTTCCTGTGGCTGCCTGAAGGTTTCCGAACACGTCCACATAAAATGTATCGATGCGTGACAAATTGGGATCCGAAGGAGTGAGCGTGATTTCTTTTGCCTGGGCAGTATAAGACACGCCCAATATTTTATAAACGATATCGGTTGAAGTATAGGTAAGCCCGCTCTTCCAGATGATGGCGCCCGATATCAGTTTTGTTTCAGTATCCACAAAAGCGCTGTCCCCAATACGATCAAGGTATTCTTTCAACGCAGAATTACTCGAGGGTAAACCGGTGAGCTCACTAAAATCGGTGGCCGTCTTGGCTCCCTTGATCAACTCCATGAGCTGAAGCGTGGTTGTCCAGTTCAGTTTTTGCGTAGAGCTTATTGCGTTAGCGTTATTGTTGACTGTATTTGTCAGCTTTTCAATCTTGCCGGCAACGGGTTTCTCTCCAAATTCGACATCGTATTGGTAAGGCTCGTTGATATTCTGAGTGTAGCCAATAATCCGGATCTCGCGATCGACATTGAGCGAGGTCGATTGTATTCTTACAACCTGGGCGATCGAGAGCGCGATGTTGTTATTTTTGAAATGAAGCGTGTCGCATCCTCCTTTGAATGCATCACGTGCCCTGGAGTATTCGTCAATGTATGCCAGAGCAGCCGTAGCAAGCTCAAGCTCTGCCCGGACAACATAAGCCTCCGGCATTTGCATGTCTACCAAAACATACCTGTCACCGACTGACGGAAAAAAGACATCGTTTGGAAGCATCATGCCATCATACTCCTGGGCGATGATCGTATAAGTTTGTGTGGCATTGTCGAACGCCGATATTTCGAATTCATAACCGGCAAGCTCTCCGGAGTTAAAAACAACCTTCGCCGTATTGACGCCCAGGTATTCGTGAACATCAAAATCAAGGTTTGTATCGGCAAATTTCAGATTACCGTTAACAGCTGTCACCTTCCCCGGATCGGTGGATCCTCCGGCCAGTAATCGCGGATAGATGTTCTCAAAAATCTTGTCACCTTCCCGGACTCCATACAGGGTAACATTTTCCAATAAGTATCCTTCCCCTGGGAGCATGAGCCGTGTGGCGCCATCGCGGTACCCGATCGGTAAATTCTTGTCAGAACCGTAAGCAAACAAACAGGTGATTATAGGATCCTCATCGCGGTTGATGCGCTGGAGCCACTTTAAACTGTCACCCATTCCATACGACAAATTAATTATACTGCCGGCGAATGGTTTCTTCCGCAGGTTTACAACTTTGCCGGCAATGTAAAATTCAGTCTCAAACTCGGTGGCCAGGCGCTGAAGTGCTGCCAGGCATTTATCGCCTGAAAAATCAAGTGTTTTAAAATCTGATTCAATCACCTCGCCAACTGTCCATCCCGATCCGTTACGGTTCATGTTGGCTACGAGCAGCTGAATAAATGTAAGTGCATTGCCTGTGAGTGAGAAATCTCCCTGTGGAGGCACCGGCGTATTATCAAACAGCTTATACCCGGCTTTGAGTAATTCGTAATCGACACCCTGAAATTCACAATTGTATTCAATCTCGCGTGTGGCAATCTCTTTCGCGGTATGCTCGGTATTGAGTGTAAATGTCTGGCCACCCCAAATGATATGATCACCGAAAGCCAGGGAAACGGCAACCGCGAGCCTGAAATTAAGCTTCACGATATTATCACCCATCAGTTTGCAGCTGTATACGCTGTCATCCGTTGGGTGAACTGTTGCAATTACCGTATTTCCGCGAAGTATATCCATTTTACAAGCTCTCTAACTCCTTTTCAAGTTCATTAATTTTTTTATCTAATCGATCTGAGTACTCATCAATTATCTCCATTATTGGAAATACCGAATCATCAAAATAAGAATCTTTGCACATTGAAGCCGTATTGGTGGTCCCAAAGCAAACAACCGTAGTCTTATTTGTCGTTTCGTTGTTCTTGTACCAGGTTACTTTACTTTTTAATTCCTTTAACCGTTTGATTTTTGCGACTAACTGATTTGCATGGCTTAATAGTTTTTCATCCATTTAATTAATGTTTAATCATTGTTTAAAATGCAGGATTTGCAATCCCAAATTTGACTGTGAACCTGGACACGACCTTACTCACCAACTTAATTGTTGTGAGCTGCTCATAACTGGTCACCTCGATGTAGTAAACCAAAAATGTTTTATTGAGCTCTCTTACAAAAACAGATCGCTCGCCCGGGCTTTTCAATAATGTGAAAAATGCATTGTACCTGGTCCACCATTCGGTCTCGCTCGAAGCCGATAGAATAAAGCTCAGTTCAGCCTCTTTGGATTCATACTTTGGAACGGTCAAATCTATCTCGAGGCCATTCTGCTCAGGCCAGTTATTACTCAGCGATGCCTTACGCTTAGGTGGCCGCATCAAATCGTCATAGCTCCCCTGTAGAAGGAATGCACCGTAAGTTGTCCAGATATCGAGCGTGTCAATTGTTACCTCTCCTGTCATAGCTATTTTACTTTTAGTCCGTCCAATTCAATGCGAGAGAGCCGGCTGTCGATACTTCCAAGCGTCTTACTCATTACGTCTGTATTGTCAGCAGTTCGGAGTTGATACTCGAGGCTTTTCTGGAGCATCGTCATGCTCGTAGTTCCGCTCTCTATGATCCTGGCTATATTGATCCGGATTGCTGAAATATTCCCGGTAAGCGCCGATCCTGTTTGTTCAGTCAAACGCTGGATATCGCCAGTCATGCCAGTGGCCGATGCTGCCGCTGTATCTTTTCCGAAAATATCAAATCCGTCAGCTGCTCCGGCTTGCTTGGCATCCGTCAGCGCCTTATTAAACTGGTCAGTTAACGCTCCTCTTTGATCAAAGAATACCTTAAGGTCATCCTGCCAATTTTCATCTCCCCCGGTTGCATAGCTGTCTGTCATCCCTTTTTCAAGCTGAGCAAATGCGCCGGCAAAAACCTTATTGAATATCATATTGCTCAGGATATTCTCAAGCACTTTATTTACAGAGTCGCCAAAAGCCACTGAAGCGTCGGTACCATCTTTGAAAGCTGTTACCAGGGCATTGCGTAAATCATCGCCCAGGGATCCGGTAAGGTCTGTGATAACTGATTTTAACTGCTCTGTTGCTTTGGCAGCCGCATCTTTCCAGTCAATTAAATTTTGAAGTGTAACCTTTGTTGCATCAGTTACTTTGTTATTTGCGATCAGGGTTTTTGCAAGGTCAGCGTTAAACTCACCATTCGCTTTGATCAAATCAGGGTAAGTCTCGAGAAGCGGCGCAACAATATCCTTTTTCTTTTTCGCAAATAATCCGGTAAGCGCTCCAACCACTGAGCCGATAACAGCCCCGACAGCTGCTGCCGGAATACTCAAAACGCCGCCTCCTAATATGGCACCAATTCCAGCTCCAGCTGCTGCACCTGCTCCAATGCCTCCAAGTACATTGCCACCCGAGACAACATTCTTCTTTCCGGTGATAGCCTCTGCTGTTGAGAACTTCTTTAATTCTTCCTTGTACTTCGATTGTGCATCGTTATAAGCAGCTGTGCTATCCTTTAACGAACCCTCATAATCCTTCAGAAAAATTGATCCATTGACATCTGAATTGATCAGAAGCTGCTCGTTAAGCAGTAAGTTATATTGTTGCTGCTGTGAAATGATCGAGGCGTAATATTCATCCATCACCCTTTTGCGCTCAGCAGCTGCACCGGCAACGATTCCGATTAGTTGGGTTGCTCCGGAGACTGCTGCACTGACCGCATCACCTTTCGACATACCACCCTTACTGAACGCACCGGCCTTTACCAGATTACCGACTTGACCGGCAATTTTTGAAACCCCAGTTAACATGTCTGCCAACCCCGAATTGGAATCACCAATCGCCTGCGACAACAAACCTGCTGCATCGGCTACCTCGTAATAGACATTAGCAAGCTCCTGCGCATCTTTTTTTTGAACCTTACCCGCCTTGCCTAATTTATCGGCCTGTTTTATCCTGGCTTCATTCCCTTTTTTAAGCTTGTCAATCTCAAGATCAGTATCTCTTAATTTAAGCTTTTCAAGATCAATTCCGCCTGCTTTCGCCATATCATATATAGCTGAAATGGGCGATGAAGCCCCTTTTGAATCAATTGTTTGTTTTTTGGCAATCATCAATTGCATGTCCACAATCGATTCACGCAGTTTTTTCTCCGACTCGAGCATTACAAGTTTCTTAGCCAATGCTGCAAACTCGGCACTATTAGCGTCTGCGACTAAATCCATTTGATCTTTAGTTGCCTTGATGCGGTTATCCAGGCCTTCAGCATCCTTCAATTTCTTATCGGCATTATCCTCACCGGCCAGTAGGGTATGTGTCATAGATCTCACCCTGGTTGTATTCTCCATTGCCGAATCCTGTGCCTCTTTCAGTTTCACATAGCTGTCGACAATCCGGCTGGTCATTTCGTCGGTCATGTTTCCAACGCCACGCAGGATAGCGGCATCGGCCTTTACTTTATCATCCACCTGCAATGATGGAGTTAGTTTTTTAATCTTATCAGCCGTGTATTGTGCACCAATGCTTTGGTTCTGACCGACCTGACTATTCAGTGTTGATTCTAACCCTTTTAATTGATTTAAATCTTTATTGTATTGCTCAGCCCGCGCTTTCCCTTCGCTGTCGATATCTTTAATGGCGTTCATCAATACATCTTTCGAAAGCTTAGTTCTGTCCTGACCAATCAATAACGCGGCGTCAAATTCATCCTGTGCTATTTTGGTTCGCCTCGCTGCGAGATCTTCCTCAAGGGATATCCGCTCCTGGCCTGCCGATATGCGTTCGTCTTTTGATAATTGTTTGTTTCTGAGTTTATCTTCAAGTTCAAGTGCCTTTGCGTTACTGTCCGCTTCGGTGATATCTAACGACCAGGTTGCCTCCTTTACCTTATCCATTATCTCGGCATACTTACTACCTGTTCGTATCGCACGATCCATATTTGCAAAGAAGTCCGTCCAGTCGCCACTTGCCAGGGTTTTCCAAAAGAAGTCAAGCCCACTCTTTGCCCCGGCAATACCAACCTCAAACTGATCTGAAGTACTTCTGGTTGATGCTACAACAGAATTGAAAACAGTTAAAACAGTCCCAACAGACGCAAGCCCTATTGCCCAATTCTTCAGCGACTCAACTAAACCCTCATTCGATTGTTTTTCTTCACCATTCATCTCAAGCTGTTCGCGCTGGAGTCCTATTAGGGTGGCCTGCTCTTCGGCAAGTGCCTGCCTGGCTCCTTTGAGGTCTCCCAATATTTCGGTCAAACCCGCGCCGGGAGCCTCGTTTTTAGCAGCAGTCTTCAGTGCTCTAATGTCGCCGGTAATTTCACGGATCAACTGGCGTTGTCCCGCAATGGCGTCCTTAATCGCTGCTGACGATCGCTTAAGTCCCGTCTCCACTTCCTTGAAAGATCCGGCTGTTTTCTTTACGCCCGAGTCTACATCAGCAAGTGCCTTCCGCGATTCTTCCAACTCCTTAGCGATATTTTGCCTTAGCAGTATCTCAATTTTGACCGGATCAAGGTTTGACATTGTTAGCTCCTATATATTCAAGGAATTCCTCCTCGGTTGTTTTTTTCTTCGTTTTCACATATCGCGGCTGATCGGCCAGCATCAGTTGTATGGTCTGCCAGTTGACCTGCCACATAATTTTTGTCATGCTCCAGCCATGCGTTGCCTGGATAACCTGAAGCAATATTCCAAAGGGGCTATGGCTGCCTACATAGTGGCCTTTTGACTCCCCTTTACCACCGGACTCATCTTCCTCGTCACGTCCATCGTTCCGAGCAATCTGATAGTATTCGTAAAATCCTCGACCCGGCTTAGCGTTACCAGCTTGTAGGCTGCCTCTACTAATATTGTCGGGTGAGCTCTCCAGCGTAGAATATATCCCAGGACCGGTGCGAATAATCCGGAGAACCATCCGCGAAGCGAGCCGTAAGCAACGATGCGTGCAACTGTTTTGCCATGTTGCTGCATCAGCTTCATGTCCTCCTCGAGGGAGTTTGACTTAATGGCTTCGGCAGTGATTTCCATCGATAGCCAGGCGCGGCTGATCCGGACCATTGTTCCCCAGCAGGGACGGCGGATCGTGAGCCTGACCTGTTTTTTACCGAACCACCTAAATAACCTGGGCGCGGTCATCGGAATGCTCACGCCCAGGTCTAACAAAATATTGGCAGCTTCGCGTTGCGCCTCAAAATCTTTTGAATGATCCATTATACTTCGCGGGCGATGGTATAAGGCATATCCGTTTCAAGATCCGGAAGCTCGATCGTAAGCTCAACATCAATATTCGAAACTGCTTTTCGCGAAAGATCCCAATTAAAAGTTGCATCAAGCATCGATTTTGGTGCCGTAATCTTCAGACCTGATTCAGTGATTAATTCAAATGATCCGTGAATGTTGGCATCCACCCTGGGGGCTGCATAACTCTTGCTTGGAGCCGTACCAGTTGCGGTACCACCAAAGAGCTTAACCAAAATGTCGGCATCAATCTCCATCAGGGAGAATGCTACTTTTTTGATACCTGCTTTTTCCTTGATTGTAAGGGCAGGATAATCGGGGTTTTGGGCTGCATAGAAACTATTAAGTGTGGCTTTATCGCCATTCCACTTAACTGTACCTTCAGCAATTTTACCAAGACTTTCGAGGGTTGAACCTCCAGTAGCCTTAAACTTGAACGATTTTAATCCGTATTCAATACCCATGACTATAATTTTTTAGAAGATTTCTTAATTTTTTCGATTTCCCCGGATAGGTTTCGTATCCTGGCATGAAGTTTAGCATCAACCTCGTTAAAATGAACTTGGCGATCCGGAGACTGCCAGCACTCATTCAGGTGAGGATATTTAGCGAAAAAGGCTTGTGAGTCCATTGAGACTAAATTTAGATTTGACAATGAAAACAACCAGGACAACAGTGCCCAGGCCTGCGGCGATTTTGCCGATAGTGATCCAAAGTTTCTGCAACCAGGTGAGTTCATTTACCTTCACCTCTACAGGCACTTTTACAGCCACTTCGCGGTAAACGATCGAGTCTCTTACTGTTGCAAAGCTGATAGGAGGAGCGGTTGCAAAATTATAACTGAGCAATCCGGCGTTATAGGAAAAACGGCTTTTGACGTTCTGGCTTTTCTGTTCATCAAGTGATTTCATGATCACCTGGTTCAGACTGTCGCACTCAAACAATGCTGTAATATTGGCCGAATCAGCAGGAGCTGCAACAGGCACCAGGCGCTCAACGATCTTCTCGCGATATTGAAGCGGAACTTCCTTAATCGGGAGTTTTGCGGTTTTGCATGATCCAAAACAAAGACCAATCAGCAATACGATAATACTAAGCTTTCTCATTCCTTAATTCATTAATTTTATCATTCAAATCCACTCCCGTTGTCTCTTCAACACGCTTGGCGAAGAAACTTTTCATTATTCCAAATATCTTCCCGCCAAACAAATCATCCATATTTTCTGAGGCAGACCAGGCATAGAAGCCGGAGATCAGCCATGCAGCAATATTATAACTCGCGGCAACAGACTGATTCATCTCTTTATCCATAGCATAGAGTAGGGCTACAAGAAAAGTGGCGCCAATTGCGCGTCCAACAGCCGTGAACGCTTTTGTCATTGAAAACTTTTCTTTCCGCTTCAGCATCGATGCCAGGACACCTGTTATCAAATCGAAAGCCAGGGCTGCCCACATCACGTGTACTGCTCCCTGAATCTGTGCGAAGTAACCGATCACCGCAAAGAAGATTGCGCAAATCGTGTTATAGAAATGATTGTATAGCCATTCCATTACATGATAGATTTAAAAGCTTCAGGAACAAATTGGCGCAGCTTCTGCTGAACTTCCGATACGGTTATTTGCTGATCGTGATTGAGGTCATACAGCGGATTCGCACACGCAATTTTCTGAGCGCTGAGCGTCTGGGCGGATAAGATCCAGTCGGGATGTTTGCCAATTGCAGCAGGGAAGAAAACAGCAAAATAGAGATCAGCAAGGTTTAGCATCCTCCCGGAGTAACATGCCAGGTATTTGTAAACCCAATCAAGCTGCTCAACATTGGTCATGTTTTTCAAAGCGTCAGTAGTAGTGCCAAGTCCCCTCGCCGTTGAAGGCATAAACTGAATAAGACCCGTGGCACCAATCGAATTCTGAATCTTTGAATCAATCTTGCCATACCTGGGCGCAGCGGTTTCAATGAAAAACACAACCATGAGCCAGGAGGGGTTAATATTGAGTTTCCCGGCAATCTGTTGCAGTTTGGCTTTAAAGGCCTCCTTGTTTTCAAATATCAAATCCTCGTAAGCTAACATGGTTGTATCTTTTTAGTAGTTAAACAACCCCGAAAGTGTTTTTCAAACCCCTTCGGTGGCTGCCTTAATTAATTATATCAACTATGCAGAAGCGTCCTGGACAATGGCCAACAATCCTTCTACACCACTTCGCATTGGCCGGCCACCGGCACGTACCAGGAAGGAATAGATATCGGCATAGTAAGTCGGAGATTTGACCTCTTCGAACATTTCGGTTTGACCAAGTGCGCGGCATACCGAGTTTTCGTGCCATGCGATAGCAGCGGCATTATCGGTGGCAGCTGCGGCAACCGTCCAAAGCTTAGGAGCTACGGCGGTGGTATACAGACCGGCCTTCGAACGCATCATGATATTGAACGTGTAAAGCTTACCCAATACACCATTTTTGGTGTCCACAAGCGAATGGAAAGCCATTGCTTCCTGCGTAGTAAGGCTATCCAAAAGCTGACCATACATTTCCGCGTCTATCAACAACCAGCGATTTTCCTGCGGAATATCCTGCGCATTAAATTTATTCATCGCATTTTTAACATCAGTCTTGGTAAATAATTTACGGTTACCGGTTGCTGATAAGGTATGCGCTCCTACTGCTGCTCCTGTAGTTCTGATAGAATTCGCTACAGCCGGTGACCAGTTAAATAACATGTCAGTCGAAACACTTTCAATCAACTTTGCTTTATCCAGCTTGATGATAGATTCACGCTTATTGTATGAAAGTTCCACCTGATCAGCATAAGGGATCTTGATCGGATCGGTTGTAAATTCATCCAGGTTAAAAGTCAAATCAGGATCAACACGAGCAGTTACAGTTGCCGGAAAAGAAGTCCGGTTCTTGGTAACACTGGAGCCTGCTCCGGCGTTGGGGATGTGAACGGTTTTTCCGGCATTCACAAACTCATCGGCATTAAACGCCTTGCTTAAAAAGCTGTTATCGGCAAATAAGCCTTCAACAATAGAGTTCATCCAGATTTCTTTCTGGACAGCCATGCCAAGCGATCCGGCAGGAACAAGCGGTAAAAGGCTGAGAAGGGATCCGGTTCCCATAACCGCGAATGTATTTAAACCGGTGGCTGCCGAAACAGCTGTGGCAAAAAACACATTAAACATGAGCGCAAAGAGCGCCACAAAAACTTTTGATCTCATAATAGAGTAAAATAAAAAGGGTTAATAATTACACTTGTGCTTCGCAGCCAAAACGGACTTTGAACTTCTCTTTATAGAGGTCGACGTACTTATCTTTCAACAGTACCAATTTCCCCTCTTTGTCGAGCGCATCCCAATCCTTCTTCTGAAGGTCGGCAAGTTCAGTAGCATTACTGCCACCTGTGGCGGTCTCGATTCTTCCGGTAACACTCTGCCTTGCAGGGATACTTTCCAAAGTCACTTTAGCCGAGGCGAAATCAAGATCGAACAATTTAATCATGCCGTCTTTGGCTGTTGCATTCAGACGGCCATCCTTAACGGCAGCATCAATCAGTTCAACAGATTCGGCTTTTTGTTTCGCCTTAGCTGTAGAGTTTAGTTCGTCAACACGACCCGCGAGAGTCACATTTTCGGTTTTCAGGCGGTCACGATCCGAAATGATCGTGCGCAGTGCGGCAGTTACCTCTTCTGGGGTAGCATTATCCGCGAGTTGTAACATTTTTTTAAATGGCATATATTGAAAATTATTTGTATCAACCAGCTTTATCACCGTGCCGGCATCGGTCAAATCAATCGTATTGCCTTCAGCGTCATAAAACGCCAGGGCGTTATGGTTGCCACCAATCGTGACAATAGAGGCTTCACGCACTTTCCATTTTGTTACGGTAGGGAGCGTTTGTCCGGGCAGTTTCAAAAGGGGATCATCACTCACCTCTTCAGGTGGCCATGCGCCTATACTGGCCATGCGAATAAAATCGCGTTCAACCTTTCCGGCTACGTCAGCGCCCTGGGGATCCTTCATGTCAAAAACAGGATCAGCAAGGATTTTACCAGCCTCAATGCGGATGTTTTCCCAACGGCCAATCGGTAATGACCAATCACCATGCATAAGCAGCATAACCGGGTTCTTTCTGAACTCAGTCAGGTCAGCCCCGGAGGTGAGCATCCGGAAGCCATAAGTGTTAACCGTTTCGTCATGTAGAACAAATGATTTTTTCATTACCTGAATATGTTTTTCATTGCCAAAAAATTGAGTTGTTTATGAAACTCGAAAGGCGAATTAAACACCTCGTTTCTTAATAGACAAGTAATTCTGCAATGTTTGCATTGATCGCTGCAAGAGTTGCAGTGATCTTATCAACTGTTACATCAGATAATTAGCTTCGCTGAAAATAAGAGAGGTATGGCAACGAAAAAAGAGATGCAGGACAAGCGCGATCACGCGAAACTGCTGTTCATCCATGAGCAGCTGAACCAAAAGGAAATCGCAGCAAGGATAAAAGTTTCGGAGGTGACAATCAGTAAATGGGCGAACGCCGACAGCTGGGATGGTCTCCGGGTTTCGATTACCATTACCAAAGAGGAGCAGCTTAAAAACCTCTACCGGCAACTGGCCGAAATGAATAAAGTGATTGCCGAGCGTGACGAGAAGAAATACGCTTCATCCTCAGAAGCCGATGCGATCAGTAAGCTGGCTACAGCGATCGACAAAATGGAAAGTGATGTTGGAATAGCCGATATTGTTTCTGTGGCTAAAAAGTTTCTGACCTGGTTGCGTAAGTTCGACCTGGTGAAAGCCCAGGATATGACGCCACTATTTGATGCCTTTGTTAAAGACAATTTACGATAATGGCAAAAAGGCTAAAAATAGACGACAGGCACGCGCTGATTGACTGGGATGAATTTGTACAAAACATTGCCAGGCAAACGTCAGTTGATACATCGCTAAGCCATTCCGAAAGGGAGGCCAAGCGTAAGCAGCTCGAACGGGATCCCATTTTGTGGATGCTTGAAATGTTCCCCAATTATGCCAAATATCCGTTCGCGTCTTTTCATAAAAAGGCGATCAAACGAATCATCGAGCATGATGATTGGTATGAGGTATTATCCTGGTCACGCGAGTTGTCAAAATCAACCATCGTAATGATGATTATTCTTTACCTGGTCCTGACCGGGAAGAAAAAGAACATCATACTTGTTTCCGATTCGAAGGATAATGCAGTCAGACTCCTTAACCCATACCGTGCCAACCTTGAAGCAAACCAGCGAATCAAATTTTATTATGGCGATCAGCAAGGCATACCCTGGAAGGAGAACGAATTTATCACGCGCGGTGGTGCAGCCTTTCGCGGTTTAGGCGCAGGCCAGTCGCCACGTGGATCGCGTAACGAGCAGATCCGTCCCGATACTTTGCTAATGGATGACTTCGATACGGATGAGGATTGCCGAAACCCGGATATCATCAATAATAAATGGAACTGGTTTGAGCAGGCGCTTTATTTTACACGGTCAATATCCGAGCCTCTTTTAACTATCTGGTGTGGTAACATTATCGCGAAGGATTGCTGCATCACGCGTGCCGGCACAAAGGCCGGAGAACTTGCCAAAAGAGCAAAACCGCTTGGTAATTGGGATGTCATAAATCTCCGAATGGTGAATATCAATAAACCGGATCCGAAAAACGACTTTTTAAGTGGAAAATCGGTTTGGCCGGAGAAAAACACGGAGGAGAAGATAGACACGGTTCAGGCTCAGGTATCATCACTATCGGTTCAAAAGGAGTGCTATAATAATCCGGTTTCTATAGGCGAGATTTTTAAAGAGATGGTTTGGGGTAGAATACCTCCACTGAATAGATTTAAATTTCTCATTGCCTACGGTGACCCGGCGCCAAGTAATTCAACGAATGGTAAAGGGTCGTATAAGTCGCTTTTTCTTATCGGACGCTGTGAAGGCAAATCATATGTTGTCACCGGATTTCTTGATCATGTTGTAAATAGTGAGTATGTAAATTGGTATTATCACCTGAAGGATTTTGTTGGGGATAAAACACAGATTTATAATTTCATCGAGAATAACTCACTTCAAAATCCTTTTTACGAACAAGTTTTTATTCCGCTGTTTGTCGCAGCCGGCAAAGAAAAAGGAACCACGATTGGAATCACTCCCGATACCAGGAGTAAGACTGACAAGTTTTCGAGAATTGAAGGGAATCTGGAACCAATGAACCGAATGGGCAACCTGATTTTAAATGAGGCCGAAAAATCAAATCCTCATATGGTTAAACTGGAAGATCAATTTAAGATGGTCAATCCAAAACTGAGCGCCCCCGCCGATGGACCCGACTGTATCGAGGGAGGTATATGGATCATTAATGAAAAGATGTCGCAGCTCGACGCCGGCAGTTATACTGTTGGAGTAAAAAAAGTCAATTCTAAACGTTTTTAAATAGCTTTTAATCATGACCCGATTTCAAACATTAGTTCTCAGGTTCCGGATGCGTCCGGGAGCGCTTAACCGTGCAAAGCGTAAAGCTGACAGGCTGCACAAAAAAACAGGCAACCGCTTCCGGGTTTTCTTTTTCGGCAGCAGGTACCATGTATGGACACGCGATGAAATTCGCGATCGCAAAAAGTCCGGACTGTTTAAGTTCGGTTTAAAGGCCGGTAAAGATTTCGATACAATCGCATTTTATGACACCAACTCATCATGTATTTAACCAACGACGAAATAAAGACACACCTCTACACGGATAATGTAGACGTGATTACGCGTGGTGATGATACAATTGTTACCGCTGCTGTCGATGCTGCTGTGAGTGAGGCAAAGGGCTACCTGAGCGCCTTCGACCGTGATGCGATATTCGGAGCCTTGGCTGAAGCCAGAAATGCACTGCTTTTAACTTTCGTGAAAGATATTGCATCCTGGCATTTATTGAATTTGTGCAATGCCGGCAGCGATATGAAACTGCGGCAGGATCGGTACGACCGGGCAATTGAATGGCTCAAAGCCGTGCAAAAAGGAAACGTATCACCCGATCTGCCGGTGATTAAAGCTGCTGACGGTACAACTCCAGCCCAAGGAATAACTTTTGGCAGTAACGACAAACGCGAATCGCATTTTTAATTTTTTATCATGGCAACTAAAAAGAAAAAAACCGTACGGGCGAGCCTAAGTGTTCGCCCAAATGCTCCCAATCAAAAGCTTGTACTTAACCAAATTGTTATCCGTCCGCAAACCCGACAGAAAAGCAGTGTGGGCGATTGGCGCACTGGTCTCCAGGCAGCAGATATGGGAAGGGTTAAAAAACTCTTCGATCTTTTGGAGGATCTATTAATAGATGGTGTACTGAGCGATGCCGTTGATAAACGAATCAGCGCAGTGACGAACTCTGAACTTAGCTTTCAGGATATTGACGGGTCCGAGGTTGAAGAGATCAGTACACTGATGGATTCTCCGGCATGGGAGGAACTATTGACCGCCATTATGCAGGTAAGATTTTGGGGAAGGGCAGGAATTGAGTTTGATTTTACAAACGGATTCGACGCAAAGCCAATACCTCCCAAGCATATCAAGCTCGACACAAAACAGATTTTACTGAACGAGTACGATGACAGTGGCGTTTCGTATGAAGGTGATGATCATATACTCGTTTTAGGGAAGCCGCGCGATTTTGGTTTATTACTCAAGGCCGCTCCATTTGCTATTTACAAGCGTGGTGCCTATGGTGACTACGCTCAGTGGCTCGAAATATTCGGTATGCCGCAGCGCGTAGGTAAATACTCAAGCTACGATCCCGAAAGCCGTAAACTGCTCGAGCAGGCTTTTGAGAAGTCCGGATCTGCGCCTTGGCTAGTTATTCCCAAAGAGAGCGAGGTTGAAACAACCTCTACGTCCGGACAAACCGGTGGCTCTCCTTACGACGAGTTCCGGAAGGCCTGTAACGAAGAGATGTTGATCACTGTTCTTGGACAAACGATGACAACTGTCCAGGGAGATAAAGGCGCACGTTCCCTGGGCGAAGTCCATAAAGAGGTCGAGGAAGGAAAGAACCGCGCTGATATGCGGTTTGTACAGCGCGTTCTGAATCATTTCGTTTTGCCAATATTCGAGAAACGCGGATTCCCGGTCACTGGTGGTAAGTTCATCTTTCCCAAAGCAGCTGAAGCGCTCAGCGTTGACGAGATCGTTAGTCTTGCCAGCATTATGGACATCCCTGTCAGTTACCTTCAGGACAAATACAGTATCCCGGCACCAATCGATGGTGAAGCCGTAGCCGGTGCGAAACCGTCTGATCCGAAGAAACCCGGCGCCACAGATCCCAACACAGAGGATGATCCCGGTGTAGAGACGGAAGTTATTGCGTCTAAAACCGCGAAGCCAAAACCCGTCCCGAAGGATAAACCAGTCAAAAACGGTGACTTTGGTTTGATAAGGAGGCTCTATGATTTTTTCGTCCAGGCCCCGGCAGTGATGACCGGGGCATCAACTGGCGATCTCCTCACGCTGAATGATGGCGACATTAACGACAGAATTATTAAACAGGTTGCCGGCAATGGTGGCCTGTTTAATCCGGAGTTGTTCCGCTTTCTTGCAGATGATCTGATCACAGCACTCGATCACCGGCCTACGCAGCTGGCCGATCTTGGTTTTGTTTACAATTATCAGAACGACGCCTTCCGGACTGCCCAGGAGTTGAATCTGTTTCACTTCAGCGCAGCAAAAGATCTGGCAGAAATTCAACGACTCAATGAGCTGTTCAGGCAGAGTAAAAGCTTTGGCGAGTTTTATAAACTGGCAAAAGCCGAGATGGAGGTTTTCAATAAGACCTGGCAACGGACTGAATGGGAGACGGCCTCCCTGATAGCAGCATCAACCGAGAATTACAACCGGCTATCAGGCAAGGTTAAACTATTTCCTTATTGGGAGTATAAGACGGTCGGTGATGACAAGGTGAGGCCGGAGCATCAGCTGCTGGAGGGAATCATACTTCCAGCCAACGATCCCAGGTGGAAAAAGATATGGCCACCCAACGGATGGAAGTGCCGCTGTTATATCGTTCCACGTATGGCGTCCGAGGTAAAAGGCATCGATCTGGAAGCGATGCGTGCAAGGGTTGACGCTTATTTTGAAACGCCGGAATGGTCTTCCGCACAGGCGCAGGGCTTTGGCATCAACAGGGCGATGGCGCCGGAGCTATTCAACGAAAACCAGATGTATATCCGTAAGTTTCCACAGCAGGCTAAAACGCTGCTCAAGGATGTGAATTACGAAACATATGGTCTGAAACAAATGGATGTGCTGCAAGCAGCTGCACAATTCGATCTTCCGGTTTTCCCTGGTGTCGCAGGTGATTTCGTTAAGAAGATGATCAGTGAAGATGGGAAACTATTTTTCAAGGATTATAAAGATCGGTCTGTACTATTTGAGGATACAGCTTTTCTGAATGGAAACGGGGCGAAGTATGCCGAAAGAACCGCTTTACTGAATGGTGTAGATGAAACGTTGAAGACTCCGGATGAGGTATGGATCAACAATTACACTGGTGATACATTTAATCAATATGTTTTTCTGAAGCATTACAAAGATCAGACACTGGCAGTTATTGCTGAAATCAAGGAAGGAATTGTTTATCAGATTCGAACTTGGTTTAAGATGGAGGCAAAAGTACCAAATGCAAAATACCGCAGGGGACTGCTAATTACAAAGCAAGGCAAATGACATTAGATGATCTTCAGAATTATTTAAGCACGCTGCCCGACCTGGTGATGAACGATGTTCCTGATATTGTTGCTGAAACAGCTACAGAATATTTCAAAGAGACCTTTACGGAAAAGGCGTTTGCGGCAAAGCCCTGGGCACCGCTGAAGAAACCAAAAAACAGCGGATCTCTTTTGGTCGAAAGCGGCAACCTTGTCAATAGTATCCGCCCGGCTTATGTGAGTGCAGACAAAGTAATCATCTCAGCCGGTAACGATAAAACACCGTATGCGCAGACACACAACGAAGGCTATACTGGTCCGGTTGTAATTCCTGCACATCAGCGAACATCTAAAAAAGGGAATGTGGTGAATGTTGGCGCACACACAATCAATCAAAAAATCCCGCAGCGCCAGTATATGGGCAAATCCATTGACTTAACCGCGAGAATAAAAGATCGCATTAATAACCATTTAAACAATATTTTATAAACGTTTAATCATTCGAAATATGGCAAAGATCATTAAAAAACAAGTAGAAGGGTACCCTGCTCAATATTATTTTTATTGCGAAGGTTGTGATTGTCTTCACGCTTTTGGCGAAAGTTGGACGTTTAACAATGATTACGAAAAACCAACCGTGAGTCCGTCAATTTTAGTAACAATGCCTCCATCGACAATAAGATGCCATTCATTCATAAAGGAAGGGATGATTCAATTTTTGAGTGATTGTAGTCATGAGTTGGCTGGTAAAACAGTTGAATTACCTGATAATAATTAGGTAGTTAAAATCGGTCATTCGTATTAATTAGTATAATTCGCAATATTATGGACAAACAAATTTACCTCTCCATTTCCGCACGTCTTCACTCCCTGGTACCCGACCTGAAGTGGATCGACTACGACTGGGGACAACTCAATGACGAACAACGCCCGGCTGTAGCATTTCCATGTGCGCTGATCGATATTGCCTATCCCGATTGTAAAAACTTGGCTGAAGGCGCCGGAGCGGTCGAGCAAATGGTAAACGCCGCAATTACAATCAAACTGGCATTTGAACCATTAGGCAGCAGCCAGGTTACAGCGCCCGATGATACCAGGGCAAAGGCGCTCGCACCGCTCGATACAATTGCATCGCTGCATACTGCTCTTCAGGGGTGGAACGGTGACGGAACCTTTTCCGGACTCGCACGAAGGAGAGGATCTCCTGCACCAGGGCGGAATAAACTAAAAGTGTTTAACCTCGTGTACGAAACGACATTCATCAACATACCGGATTAAAAAAAGCCCAGGACAATTGCCCTGGGCTTTCCGCATTTAAGGGGAAATTGCTCGTATCCCCTTGTATTGTGGATTTTCACTTAATGTATTTGGATAGATCAGTTTTTATTGAATCGTATTTTACTTTAGTAATGAGGTCAAGATCCAATTTATCTTTGGCTTTTTTAAGTTCAGACAAAGCCTCATCACTTGTCTTACCAAATGGCTTAATTTCTCCTGCACCAATGGCATTTTCAATATTAATAACAAAGTTTGAAAAACTATTATACCCTTTAGTCCTAAAATATACTGAATACCCAGTTCTTTTATTACCCGTGACATATATCTTTTTGATTTCGGTCTGATCACCACTTGAACTAACTCCTAATTGACTATCGTTTGAGGAGCCGAGAGGATTATCATCTGTTATAAACGCAAAGGTCTTATTTGAAGATGGTGTACCTATTTTCAATCTGTCGGTGATCTTATAAAGGACTCCATCTTTACTAATATAAGAGTCAAAGTAATAATTTTTATAAGCCGAAAATTTGGTAGTGGTTAAATCATCATGTTTGAATTGCTGTCCAAAAGAGATGGATGAAACGACCATTAACACCGTTGAGAATAGAATAAAAGTTATTGTTTTCATTATTAATGTAATTAAGTTTTAGATTTGAATTATTTTGTTAAAAATAGAAAATATTTATCAAAATATAAAACCTCGTTCCACCAATAGGCAGATACGAGGCTTATTTTATTGACACTATTGGTGCAGACAACATTTTTTTTGCGGTCTCTACGTCTGGCATCATATTTCTAATAATCTCAAGACAATGGAATCTGTCAAGGTGCATTTCTTCATTTTCGGACTGAAGCAGGTCTATGAGTTCGTCCTGCGTTTCCAACCAGCTTTCAACTGGGTTTGCATTTGTTTTTACTTCAACAATAAAACTTTCTGGTTTGAATGTTACTGACATTAGTTTGGCTTTTAAGAAAATATAAACACCTATGGATGTGCTTGTCACCTTATAGCCATCGCTAAGAAAGTCGTCGGGCCTTACGGATCCGACCATCCATAGGCTTTATTTTCCTCTTTTGGGGAATCAAAGCCTTTTCTTAACGATAAAAACATAGGTGACAAGCGCTACAAATGTAAATAATTTATTTACGTGATCAACGTATGAGTAAAAAAACTGCAATAAAAATGCCCCGCACAATTTCTTGCCGAGGCTTCTTTATCAATCAGTCACATTCTTAAAAATGGACTTAAAATAGTGTTAACTGCTTGCTCTGCTTTTCGGATTCGTTGAGTATCCTTTTTGCATTGATATTTAGATAATTGTAATATGTCCGATTACTGATTACAAACCGAGGTTGAATAACGTGTTCGTAAACCCATACCTGGGTTACTCCGCGCGAAGTATGCTCCAGTGTCAGGTTCTGGATCTCAACAATTCTTTTCAATATGTTCCGTCGGTTATAGGCCATATGCAAACTTTAATTATCTTTGAAGTGCTAAGTCCAAAGGGGTATCTGTTTACACGGAGCCTCTTTTTTCGTTTCTATGCCTTGAAGATTACGTTATCCTCATTATCCGGATAGAGGCTATCAGTGGACTCCCAATCGTAAGGCTTAAGCTCACTGGAGTGATGTTCAAATAAGGCCATCCCAACAAATATTACAGTGAACAAACAGAGGAGAAGAAAAAAGAAAAGGAAAATTAAGAGATTGGTCATGATATTTTAGATTTTAGAGAACATTAGTTTTGGAAGCAGTACCCAATTGGCAATCGTATCTTCGACAAGACCGCCGGCAGTTGTCCAGGGCTCATCAATGAGCGTGTAAGCATCACAGGCGAGCATGATTGGAATAAGTTGTCGCATGGCATAATGCCAGTTGGTAGTTGCGGCGATACATTCGGTTGGAACTACGGCTTCGTAGCCATATGCTTCTACGGTCAATCGCGCCTTCTCGTATTTGGCTTTAACCTCGGCCTCGGGTAATCCCGAAACTTTTGCAACCAGGTAAACGCGTTTCTTACAGGTAGATTTGCAGGGGACGGCCATTTCTACGTTAGACGTACCATTGTTGCGGCGAAATTGTTCGTCCAAAAGTTCATACATGACATCCTGTTTTTTTTTGTTTACCGTATCTACACCAAACCATAAAGCCAGGTTATTAAGCACTGATGGTTCCAACTTTCCAAGCTCAAGAATATCGAATTGTTTTTTTAGAATTGCCATTTTAGAATAGTGATTTTTGTGCGTTCTTTTCCTGCTCTCCCTCCTTCAGGTGTTGATCAATCAGTTTCTCAACCGATTTGCACCGCTGTAGCACAAGGCCGTCACGGTTTTTGAAGTACTCCTTTTGAAGGCTGCGCATGGTCTGCACAGCCTCCCGGAATTGTTTAGCATCCATTATTTGAAGACAGCAAAGTTCGGTTCGTATCCCTGGGGAAATGCTGCGGAGGTGATCGACAGCGCTACCGATTGTTTGGCACCCTGCTGTGTTTTGGTATCAGCCTCCACGAAAATAACTGAGCGGGATGGCTTGTAGGCTGCAAGAACGATCTCAACACCTTTGGATAATTGTTCGTTGCCAATCTTCTCTGCCAGGTTACGAAGATCGAGGATCCTGTTTGGTTTCAGATTTCCCTTTGCATCCTTCTTTAGCAGCTTATTGATCATCTCAACGAGGTTGGCGCTATTATCATCAACGGCCAGTGTGGAGATGTAGTCGCTGATCAGCGCGATGCCCATGTCCAACGTATCATCAAACTCATCTACCTGACGCCACCCGATCGTGATAGACCTACCCTGATCATCGGTAAAAGTATGGCTCATCTGTCCGGATTTCGCACCAAATAACTCCTGCTTAAGCTCAATTACTGCGGCAAACTGCCTGTATACATCTGCTTTGGCAATACTTAACATGCTGCTCAATTGCTCAAGCTTCAAAAACTGTTCACCGACAGTTGTGTTGGCGATCATCTTGTAATTCTCGCGTTCCGCTTTTTCGCGGTTCTTTATCGCGGCATTCTCTTTCTTTAACTGCTCCATCAGGTCTGCTTTTTGCGCTGCGGACAGTTGTTTTAAATCAATTGCTTTCATTTTAAAAACTGTTTAAATATTGATTAATTAATACTTTAACGCTACTATTTCGAATAAAAGCCGATCAGCGCCTGCGTTCATGCTCCTTCGCCACACCTGCGCCTTATCTGCTGATTTCGTCACGTAATAGGTAATCTTAAATAACTCCCCAAAGCCTTCCGTATTTTTAACCTGTGTGTTGAATTCCGTCACAAACTGTTCGAGGGTATCACACTTTAAAGTGGTTTGAGAGACCAGGGATATCGCCTTTTTATCAAACAGGCTAAACCTTACTTCTTTTAGGATTGACTTGAGCATGACTCGTCATATGTAAATGGGAAGTCGGTAACTGAAAAGACATCGAACAATAACCTGTCTTTTTTCCCGGATACGTTCCGATGCCAGACCTGCATGTAAAATTCTTTACGCAACAGGACATAACAAAAGGCTGGAGCATAGGCTGACATTTGAGGTATTAGTTGAATTCTTTCAAAGAACTGTTGTTTGAATTCATCCAATGTATTGTGCTCTTTTATTATAGCGTCAACCATCATCCGAACCCGGAGATCATACATATTGTGGCGATCTGAACGTTTGATTGTTTTTAGCATTGCTTTGTTATGTGAGGTTCAACTGTAATGGTGATATCCCTGGTTACTTTTACCATGCCTGATCCGGTGCAGGTGGAGCATGTGATCATCTCGCAGACTCCGGAGGATCCGTGGCGAGCCGGTTCCAGTTCTGACCATCGCTGGCCATCCCCTTTGCAGTCGCCACAGATTTGAGTTTCACTCTTATTGTATTTCTTAATCGACATCTTCCTCAGAATTTCCGGCTGCCAAAAATGCCTCTATTGGTTTCAGGTGTGGAGCCCATGCTTGTTTTTCGTCTGCTGAGTAGGGGAAAACATCCAAAATGTTACTTTCAGAAATTGAAGATATCTCAAAGTCTGCCATCATGCCCTGCATGGCTTCGGTAATCTGATCTGATGCCTCTTTGGGGCTATTGGAAAACACCAGGACAAACTGTGCAACTCTTTTTTCTTTACCTAATTCCTCGTCGATTGTGATGAAGGAAACTTTTGCTTTATACCAACGGTCGCCATCATCTGAAGGGATGATTTCACAAATATTTGTTTTGGCAATTTTCGTCACGATAAATTCACCGCTCACCATTGTTTGGAGCTCTTTGAAAATGCGGTTTTCTGCCTCGCTGAAGCTGATCGCATCAAGCAAATAGGTTTCGCTCGCCTTACGCTCTCTGCCATTCTCATCCATTTTGATGTACTTTGCTGTTGTTTCGAACCAAGTATTCATTTTAATTTTAAGTTTTAATGTTCTACCGAATATTCGGTATTGTACCGGATGGGGGAGTCGAACCCCCAGGACCGCCTCCGGTTACTTCTTTGCTGTTACAGCTTCGGCTTCTATAGTTCCGGTCGGTATGACCATTACTGTTTTAGCGGCAGCTTCGAACACATCAAATTGAGCCTGCAAATCGTTTACGAGTTTTAGTTTCACTGAGGGGATAGCGTCCAATATGGATTCAAGATCCTTTTTCACTGCAAGCATGTCCGATAACGTATTTTTAGACGCTTCCAAATCTTGTTGTATACTGATTGATACTTGCTCTAACTCGTGTTTTTCACCTGCAAGTTTGATAATCAATCCTTCTATTTCAGAAATAAACTCTTTCTCTTCGCTTGGATACAAGCTATATTGTCCAACCTCTTCACCTTGGATAACTGATGTTTGCCAAATTTCGCCCTGGCCATCAAGCAATACTTTTAGGTTTACTACATCGTTCGGCCAAACTGCAACAATCACTGCCGGAAGTTCCTCTTTTACATTACAAACCGATCGGTGTTCAGCCATTTTTGATTGATCAGCTTCCGTCGTTTTGTATTTCACGATCATTCCAACTACTAAAACTTTTTTCATTTTCGTTTTTTTAATATCTGACATTGTTGTCATTGAACCGGATGGGGAGTCGAACCCCGGAGCCGCTTCCGGGTGACTGTTACCAGCCAATTTGTTTTGAAATCTCCGGTGTAAATCCTCCGAAGTGTCCAAATAATCGATCACTGAAATACTTTGCTATCGGATTAGTACTGTCAAAATAGGCTGGATTTGCATTGCCAGACCGCCACATTTTACACATTTGAAAGTGAGTTAATTCGTCAATTTCTGCCTTTAACTCTTCTAATGTTTTTACTGTTGATTCCATTAGTTCAAATAAGTTAATGTTTCAAGTTCCTCTTTTGCAATCCCGTCAACTGCTTTAAAGTCTTTTTGCTTTTGAAGAAATAGGTAATAGACGTTAACAAGGCGTTCTTTGGGGATATCATTAAAATCCTCGTGCTTCGTTACCCTGCATGCAATTGCTTTAATAATTGGCGCGCTCTGTGGCTGTGCAATCAAACGAAGCCAGGCACCGACTGAAGCCATCACGCGTTTGCGCCAAACATCAAGATCCGATGTTTCGGTTTTAACGATATTGCCCAGGGTATCGCATGCGCGTTGTAATTGCATCACATTCAAATCGCGACTGCTTTCAACTCCAAAGGATGATACTATTGCAGTCTTCTGATCCTGGCTTAATCCGTTTTTTGAACACAGGGTGTGAAACTTCTTTAATAACCCCGATTGTTTACTGTCACATGTTGCTTTCATAATTCTTTATTTTTTAAGTTTAAAATCCCGATTAAAACTTTTCTCCCCAGTACTCCATTGCACCCTTTTCCCAAATATCGAATGGCTTAGTGGTTCCTAACCTTGTATCTGCTATCCTTGAGGCCGATAAAGCCCTGAAACCTTCAATCCTTATTTTTACATCGACATCGTAGCGGACAAATTGTGCTGTGCGTCCCAGTGGGTTCTTTCCTTCAGCGTGCGATACGAATATGAAAAGCTTGCTGGGGAAGTCTTCTTTGAGCCTGATATATGCGAGACGGCTCAGCCCCGTATATTGAAATGAATCGATAAAGATGATATCAGGGCTTTTTCGTTTGGTGAGCCTTATTCTTAGCTCCTCGATTGGTTCACGGTTGAGGAAGATGGGACACCTTAACTTTGGAAGATCACTCATGCCAACTTCTGTCACCGCCTTTTGCATACTGCGGCGGGCCCCCTCTTCCAGTGTGTTGTAGGCGACACGACCAAAGCGTGTGAGGTACTTGGCAAGCATCAAACAAAAACGTGTTTTCCCGTTTCCTGAGTTTCCCCAAATGAGCCATACACCATTCCTTTCCGGTTCGCCTATCAGATCTTTCCATTCGCCCTCAAGCTCCATCAGCTTAAAATGGCGGGATAGCAGATCCTCTGTTGAAACTGCCCGGTTCATTTTTTTTACAGCCATTTAAAGAACGTTTAACTGCTGATTAAACAGCCGCTTGTTTGTCGATTTGCTTTTGAGCGTGAATGAGTCTTTTTACCCTGCGAAGGTCAAACTCACTCTTCTCGATGATGTCTTTGATTTTTGATTTTTCGGTAATCCCGTTTGCAAGGCAGATCGATGCAATGTCTGAGGATCCCGGACCGCTGAGCTCAATAAACTTCCGTCCAATCCTGCTGTAGATTTCCTTGTACCCTTTTTTGTTGAGTTTCAAACCGCGTCTGATCCGTTTGGCGAGGTGATCAGTTGCACACAGAACGATGCCGGCACGATCTTCCAATTGGTTGTAGAGCGTGATGAAAAAGTAAAGTACCTGGTCACTTAGCTTGTCTGCCTCATCCATGATAATGAGTGGACAATGCTGAGTCTTCAACACGCGAACCGCTTCTGTCATCATCTCACCAACCGTGTAACCCGAGTAGTCGCGTCCAAGCGAGCTGAGCAACTCCTGAAGGAACATTTTGCGGTTCCAGTACTCGTAACACTGGAGTAAGTAAACGCGCTTGTTATCGTTTGCAAACTGGCGAAGTGCAAAGCTTTTCCCGCTTCCGGCTTCACCTGTAACAGCAAACACATTCCCAAAATTCTGCGAGTCTGCCAAAAGCCCATTAAGGCGTTTAAAATCGCGGATCTCTACAGCCACCCACTCATTCTCGCTGTATCCGATTTGGGATCCAATGTTGCGCCACATTTCGTCGGAGATTAACTCCCAGTTGTTATTGAGCGCCTGGCTGATTGTTGCGGAGCTAACACCGTTAAGGCTTTTCGCTGCTTTGTTTTGAGACTCGTAGCGATCGCAATACTCCTTTAATTTTTCTGTTACTTGCTGTTTGTTTAATTCTGTGATCATCGTTTTAGTTTTACCGTTATTACATGTTCTTATAAAGTTCTGTCTTCGAATAGTCCTCTTCGTTCTCTGCGTAGCTGACCGCTTTTTGATATTTGCCAATTTCGCCGGCCTTCGCTCTTGTTTTCTTCTCAATACCCTTGATGGTTGGACTAAATAGTCCGTTTTGCTCAGGAAGTAAACCATGCTCTTCAAGAATAGCGTCCATTTTATCCCTGGTTGCGACACGTGCCGTTTTATTGGCGATCTCAAGGTTCTTGATGTATTCAGCCTCCCAATCTTCCTGCTCCTGAATATTTCTGAATGTTCCGATTTTAGTTTCGGCAGCCGTCACAAACCGCAATCCGGAAGCTGTGTTTTCATACAGGTAGATCATGCTCATGTCGTCCGGATCAAACCGGATCGTGAATTTCTTGTCAATGCTTTTGCGCATGAATTCAACATCAACTCGTCCTGCCTCTTTGTATACCAGGTAATCGTACTTGATATTCTTTTCCCTGAAGGAGATACCGTAGGCGTTGCAGGTAATCGGCTCTTTACGCTCAATCCAGAAGAGTTCAACCATATCCATCATGTCAATCTTCGTAGCACGTGGATTGACGCTTGTGCGGTACATTTCAAGTTTGGAAATACCTGTTTTGTGGTGTTTTGCTGTATTCCATTCGTTACGACGCATTTTATAGCGTTCCTTCACTTCCTGAAGGCTTGGAAGATTGGCTTTATTCGCCAGGATAAATTCAAGGTTTGCTTTGCTTTCTTCTTTTTTAGCGGTGATGTTCTGACCTGTAAAAAACCAGTCACGTTTAAGGTATTCAGCCTGGAAACGTCCGAAGGCGCTTTCAATGGTTTTACTCTTTCCATTATAGGGCATCGTAGGGATCGAAAGATGTGCGACCGAACCGAGGAAGTTGCCGTTTTGAAGTTTCTTATGCCCTCCCTGGTTGTCGTAGCGGATCTCGTAAGGTTTTTGTCCGCTTGTCTGGAGTGCCATTTTATACGAAAAAAACTGAGCCTCGTAATCTTCGGTTTTACTGATGTGGTAACCGATCATTACCTCCGAGTAGCAATCCATTACTTCATAAACTGTACAGGTTTCCATCTTGCCATCTTCGGTCAAATAGTAGTAGTTCAGTTTTGTACCATCCGAATACCAAAGCGAGTCGCGCATTGTAGGCATAAAGGTTTTATTCTGAACCGAATATTTCTCTTTTGCTTTTAGTTCACCGTAGCGGTGTCCCCACCAAAGCTCCTGAATGTCTTCTCTGTAAATGAAGTTGTGAATAGTTTGTTCTGATTTCACTTTGAGCCATCCCTTAGCATCAGCCTCGAGGTTATATTTTGCGGTCAGTTGTTTGATCGATGGAGTGACTTCTACTTTCGTTGCCCAGTTGGCCAGTAACCATAGTTTTGCATTGTCCGAGACCTTCTCAGTATTCTTATTGCAAAAATTGGGGTGGATCAGGCTTTGATATCCTTCTTTATTATACCGGTCTAACCTGTCGCGCAGGCGGCGCATATTGGAAGGAAGGGTATGCGGCCATTTGTCTTTATCGATATGGTTAATAACCTCTGAAAGTTTTTCCCAAATGCCGTTTTTGTTTCCTCCGAGCACGCGGTGTTTAGCGATCCGGTTTGTTGATACCAGTTTAAGCGTGTTTAGTATTGATGCATTTGCGCAGTACTCTTCAATTGCTTCTTTCGGCAATCTTCTGTCATCATCAAGCCGGTGTGTTCTGAAAAATGCCAGGGCAACTTCATCGTTTATGATTTGACCTTCGAAGGTATCCCTGGAGGCTGAAGTTTCGACTTCTCCACATTTCTCCTTGATCAGTTTACGGAACCGTTCCGGAATGCTGTCGTAAGCAACAAGGGCAGGAGTACCCAAACAACCTCGGCGTACTACCTTGATCTTATTCCGAGAACAGAGCTGACGGTAATAATCAAAGCTAACTATCTCTGCTTGCCAGAGTTTATTTGCTTCAATGCAGAGTGTGTCGTTGTAATATTCCATTGTGATTTTCATTTTGTTCCAGGGACCACATTCGATGTGGCAGCCTCGCGCCCCCTCCCTGGATTCGGACTAACTAAAAACTAACTAACTATCAGAATATTGCTTAAATTCGCAGTGTCAAACTAAAACTTAAGCATTATGAAAAAGCGTAAAATAAAATTTAGGTTGAATGTCGTTATTGTTTATACTGAGGACATAAACCTTAATTGTTATCGGCCTCCCCTGCATGATGTATTTAAACACATTGCATGGCTTCATCAATTAGAGTACTCGATAACTGAGGACCTGAAAGTCTTTTCCTCATCCGGTTCCGACGTGCAATCTCCAGACAGCAGCATAACCGACTTGGTTTACTTTCGCTCGACCGTGAATACGCGAATAACGGCCAAAGACCTTCGGAAGATAGTTTCCGACATTTTCGGCAAATCCCTTTTATGGTCCGCTGGGGTAGATCTGTTTTGTCAGCTTCACAAATCACTTCCGGAGTTTCCTTTTCCAAAAGAGTATTACTTACCTCTGAATTATCCTTTAGTGGAAGCTCATGTTGGAGGAAAAGTGACAGACTGTATTCCTTACGACTATTTAATAGACGTTCTGTCATCTGATTCAAATCCTCAATTGAACTGATCAAGTTTTTCATGATGATTTAATTTAAAGGTTAATCTTTTCGTTTGATTCAATCTTCTTACCAGCATCAGCCAGGAGCGCAAACGCTACTACTGCGCAAATGCCCGCAATAAACCATTGATGAGTTGCACCGTATATGGCGGTACCAGCAGCAAAAACGCCAAGTGATATAAATAGGGTGGCAAAAATCCTGGAGTTTGTTCTCATCGCAGCCATTCTTTTACAAGTTGAACTGCCAGGGCGCCCATTACACCGCCAATGAATGTGAGAACAAAAAAGAAAAAAACGACGCCGGTGATTGCTGTTGTTTTTTTGAGTAAGTGACTTTTAGTTTTCATGTTATTGTTTGTTAATTGATTATTTACCGGTTTCTGCGTTCAGATTTGCGACTGTGTGCGCTGCCTCAAGAATTTTTTTCCCGATGCCTCTTTTACCCTGAATCCTTTCGCTCATGACATCATACACATATTTTCTTCCCTTTTTTAGGTCGGTATACCCAACCATACGTGCTATTTTCACATAGTCGCCGCGGTCTAACATTTTTTTTATTTTTTCGAGAACCATTTTATTGAATTATTTGTAGTACTTTAGTGATGCAAATATAAACCATTTTGATTTACTTCCAAATTAATAATAAACTTATTTGATTTATTTATGCAAAATTTTTCCGACAAACGAAATATTTGGTTTACTGGTCAAGTTAGAGCGCTTGAACAGAAGGGTATTGCGCAGTCTGAAATTGCGCAAAAACTGGAAGTAAAGCCGCAATATCTTAATGCAGTTGTGCATGGGAGGCGCAATGCATCAGAGAAATTTATAAATAAGTTCTGCCTGGTATTTGAAATAAATCAAAATGGTTTATTTCAAGAGATCCATGAAAATGATTTAGAAAAGACTATTCCGATCAAGAAAGAGGAGGTTACAATCCTAAATTCAATTCCTACAGTGGATCAGTCACAGATGATTCCTCTTGTCTCGATAGCTGCTGTGGCTGGGTTTGGTAATTCTGAATTTGCGATTCAAAAAAGCGATGTAAAAGACTACTATGTTGTTCCTAAATTCAAGGATCGCAGGATAGACTTCATGATTGAGGTTTCCGGATCTTCTATGTATCCTAAATATAATAGTGGGGACGTTGTAGCTTGCACCATTTTAAGGGAAAGTCAGTTTATACAATGGAATAAGGTTCATCTTATAGGCACACGAGAACAGGGGATCCTTATTAAAAGGATTAAAAAAGCCCAGGATGAAAAACACTTTCTATTGATAAGTGACAATAAAGACTACGATCCATTTGTTATTAGTGAAGATGAAATTACGGGTATGGCACTTGTTGTCGGTGTAATCCGCATAGAATAACCGCAAAAACATCAAATATTTATTCTCCACACACAGTTTTCATGAAACTTTTAGGTGTAAGTACACGTATATAGCTGTATAATGGCTTTTTACACAACTTATCACTGATGTTTTATGCCTGAAAATATGGTATTATCCCCCCTTGAATAACATTTTTTAGCCATTTTAAAGCCTGTTTTTGGAAGTAACCTATCCTTAAAACCGTTTTTTTTTTCGGTTTTTGTCACTCCATTTGTCACTCCATTTGTCACTTCAAGTACTGTTTTACGTGTTTTTTAGTATAAATGCTGTTCGCCGGGCGTTGGCACCAGGGCATAAAAAAAGCCCCGTTACCAGAGCCGTTTGTAATCCTCCCCGTAGGCGAGTTTGGGGCGTATTCCCCTTATTTTATAAGTATTTAAGCTATCTTTGAACGTTAATTAAAGAGAGGCCGCGAAAAGCCCCCGTTTGCCCGCTACAAATTAAAGCAGAGTTAAACCAAAATTAAAGAAAATGCACAATTTGTTTTTTTTCGCCCGGGGTGTTTCTACCTCATTATCAACCTTTAGCTTTAATATGAATGTGTACACTTTGTTTTATGCCCCTTAAACTTAAAAGACCTGTCAGGTTTTGAAAACCTGTCAGGTCTAAAGATAAACAAAGAGGTGAAATATTATTCGGTCATTTTGAATCCTGAATAATATTTCACCTCTTTCTATGCTTCAAACAATCGCTTTACGCGAAGTTAAGCAATTTAAATAACCAGTAAATTACTGCGGCTAAAGCCATTGAAACGGGAATGGTCAGAATCCATGCGTATAGTAAATTCACGGTAACTCCCCATCGAACGGCAGAAACACGCTTCGTTAATCCAACGCCCATAATTGCACCGGTAATAGTATGGGTCGTGCTCACCGGAATACCAAACGCCTCAGTTCCAAATAGCATCATTGCGCCTGCACCCTCCGCTGCAACTCCTTCAAAAGGTGTAAGTTTGGTTATTTTGCTACCCATTGTCTTGATTATTCGCCATCCTCCGGATAATGTGCCTGCTGCAATGGCCATATGACAGCCTATTACAATCCAAAAAGGAATACTCTGGATCTTGCCTGCCTCATTAAAAGTAATGTGCGCCCATTGCGGTATTTGGGATGGATCGACAGATTTAAAGAACACAAGAAATGTAGCAGTTATAATACCCATTACTTTCTGAGCATCGTTTCCGCCATGCCCAAGACTAAACATGGCTGATGAAAGCAACTGCCCGATTTTAAACCACCGTTTCAATCTGAAAGGATTGAAATTTTTGAAAATCCATAAAAGAGCGATGGAAAGCAGATAGGAGAGCAACATTCCAAGCATTGGAGCGAGAAAAATAAATGCTGCGATTTTTATAATTTTCCCGGTATGAACAACATCCCAACCAGCAAAAGCGATGGCTGCTCCGGCAAAACCGCCAACCAGTGTATGCGAAGAACTAGAAGGAATACCCAAATACCATGTAATTAAATTCCATATTGTTGCAGCAATAAGTCCGGCCAAAATGACTTGTAAATTAATTGCATTGGTATCAACCGTTTTAGCTATCGTATCGACGATATTAAGTTCAAAAACCAAAAAAGCCACTAAGTTGAAAAACGCCGCCCACATTACAGCCTGCAGAGGTGTAAGTACTTTGGTTGAAACAACTGTAGCTATTGAATTTGCAGCATCATGAAAACCATTGATAAAATCAAAAACAAAAGCCAGTACAATTATGACAATTAAAAGTGTAAAATCCATATGCACTTATGATATTTTAACGATGATAGACGAAAAGACATTGGCAACATCATCGCACTTGTCGATCGCCTTTTCGAGGGAGGCGAGGATATCCCGTTTTTTAATAAGGTTTATCGCATTCGTTTCAAGTTCAAAGAGTTCAGAAAGGTACTCCTGGTACAGGTAATCAACTTCGCTCTCATACGTACTAATCTTCTGGCAAGAATCGGTGAATTTCAAAAAATCGGATGCACTTCTTACGCTGCGGAGAACCATCTGTATCTCTTGATTTGCAGCGTGAATATAGTCTGCAATTTTTACGAATTCCGCTGGAAAGGTTGGTAGTTTGTAAAAGTGAATTCTGGTTGAAGCGGTGTGGATATAGTCGATAACATCATCCATCGTAGTGATGAGTTGATGAATATCCTCACGATCGAAAGGTGTAATAAATGTACCATTCAACTCATTAAGAAGATTATGGGTAATATCATCACCTTTATGCTCAGCTTCTTTAATCAGCTTGATGTACACTTCTCGTTGTGCCAGATCATTTTCGCCCATCAATTTGATTAACAATTCGGATGCCAGCACAAGATTATCCGCAGCTTCATTGAACAAAGGAAAGAACTTGCGGTCTTTTGGAACAAGAAATCCGAAAATTTTGTCCAGATTCATAGTTTAATTAATTTAATTAATCTCAGTATTTAAGGGTGCAAATTTATAACTTTCTTATGCAGGAATAGCTGATTTATCCTTGGAAGGCTATTATTTAGATTGATTTTGTAAATATTTCGTTCTTTCAAGTCTAATTGTCTAATTATCAATGGTGACTATTCTTCTTTTTTTTCATTCAGGCGAAAATGATATTACTGCCGAAACAAGACAAAGTTGTTCAACAACAAAATTTAATCAATTGTTATTTTGCATTTTAGATCAACACGAAAAGCTAACGATCCTGGTTTTGCTTGCTCAGGATTTTGTGTAGGAGACAAAATCGCGTGTAGCTTTAAGAAGATTCACTGTCTGTAAAAGCAGGTGTTTCGTTTCGGACATCACCCCGAAATACAAAACCGAGTTACTTGAATTGGTTTCTTTCCTCCTGATCCGGTGGATTTCTTGTTTCTCTTGTTCGCGCATCGATTCGTGTATGGACTGACGTTTCTGGATGAGTTCGTCAATCTGTTCAAACCGTGATTCCTTGATAATATGAAGCGCAAAATTCAGAAAATCGGTAACCTGACTGCTGAATTGAGTTAATTCGTTAAATTGATCCTCGGCAAAAGGCTTATGGTTATTTTTCAAATGTTCATTTAGCGGAAGTACCACATATTTAATTGAATGTGCCATTTCGCGTAAATAATCTACAATTTGCACATAGTAATGACCCGTTTCAATCGAACCCTGCTGAAGCTGCTGCAGAATCATATATGTATTGGCCTTCAGCTTTCTGACTCGCTGATTAAACTCTTCAATCTCCGCTTCGATCTCACCCAGAAGTGTCATGTTCTCCGAATGGAAACCAGATATTCCAAGATAATAGGCCTTGGAAATCATGATGATTGCATTCGTAGAATCTTCGGCCGTTTTTACCAAAATACTTTCAGCTCTTATTGATGACTCCGAAACCTCATCGGCTTCAGATAAGATAGTTCCATCTACGTCCGAGTTTTTGCGTTTACGCGAAAAAACCAAAATCATCCATGCGACAAACATTCCAAGAATAAACCAAATAAGCGAATAGAATTTTTCCATTAAGAATTGAGTTTTATCGAACTCACAAATGTATTTCTGATCACGGGTCTTACTGCCTAAATAGTATTAAATAAATGTTAATAAGTGATTAACAGTAAAAATATGGTTTGAGTAGGCTAAATAAATATAACTTTACTTGCTCTAATTTTAATAATTGTCGACGATGGTTTCTATAAAGTCAAGCACCCCTCAAAAACTCTCATTCTTTGCTTCTATTATAATCATATTATTTACCGCGGTTTTAATGGTGGTTTTACATTGGCTTGGATGGATGACCTGGATGGTTATTTTTATTCCGGTTTCGTTTCTAATCTGCTATTTTACTGTTCTTTATGTTCTGTCAGTGCTCATTAATGATAAGATCACCCCAATATATAAAACAATCAGGGAAGTTCCGATCGAAGGAAAAAGGCTGACAAAACTTATTACCGGGAAAACTGACATTATCGCCGAAGTAGATCAGGAGGTTAAACAATGGGCAGAAGATAAACTTGCAGAGATCGACCGCCTGCGGGACCTTGAAAAATACCGGAAAGATTTCGTTGGGAATGTCTCACATGAGCTAAAAACACCAATATTTAATATTCAGGGGTATATCCTGACCTTACTTGACGGCGGGTTGGAGGATCCTAAAATCAACCGGCTTTACCTTGAACGTACCGAAAAAAGCATTGACAGGATGATCAGCATTGTTGAAGACCTCGAATCGATCACAAAACTTGAATCGGGCGAAATGAAACTTAACATGGAACCCTTCGACCTGCTGAAACTTACCGAAGAAGTATTTGAGCTCGAATTACGCGATGCAAACGGAAGGAGAATCAGCATGAACCTTATTATTAAAGCCAACAAGCCGTTGATTGTTATGGCTGATAAAAAGCGAATTTTTGAAGTCATCAGTAACCTCGTTGGAAATGCCATCAAATACGGGAAAAAAGGGGGAAATGTAAACGTTGGTTTTTACGACATGGATAAGATGGTACTTATAGAAGTGAGTGATGATGGTATAGGTATTGAGAAGAAAGACCTGATCCGGATTTTTGAACGTTTTTACCGTGTTGATAAAAGCAGATCAAGAATGCAGGGTGGAACAGGATTGGGACTCTCGATTGTCAAGCACATTATTGAAGCCCACGAACAAACAATCCATGTTAAAAGTCAACCGGATAAGGGGACAACTTTTACTTTTATGCTTGAAAAATATAACAAGTAAAAAATAATTTCCGCCCGCTAACAGTGTATCCCTTTTATTACTAAATTTATTTTTTAGAATTTTGGAACTCAGTTTATAAAAACAAATGGTAGAAAAAGATAATACTCCGCGAATACTCCTTGTCGACGACGAGGAAGACATTCTAGAATTTGTCAGCTACAATCTTCAACGTGAAGGCTTTAGAGTCTTTTCCGCCCGAAACGGGCTGGAGGCAATCGAGATGGCAGGCAAAGTTAAACCAGATCTTGTGATCCTCGATGTGATGATGCCTGAGATGGATGGGATTGCAGCATGCGAGGAAATAAGAAAACTTCCAAGTTGCAAAAACGTCATAATCGCATTTTTAACTGCCCGGGGCGAAGATTATTCCCAGATTGCAGGATTTGAAGCTGGTGCCGACGACTATATTACAAAACCAATTCGTCCAAAGGTTTTAATCAGCCGTGTGAAAGCGCTGCTTAAAAGGGCTGGAGGAATCGGTGCTGATGCTGCCGAAAATGATAAGATTATAAATATTGGGGATATTGTAATTGACAAAGAACGGTACATCCTGAAAATTGACAACAGGGAACTTACCTTACCCAGAAAGGAATTTGAACTCTTGTCTTTACTGGTTTCCAAACCCGATAAGGTGTTCACCCGTGACGAAATTTACAAAGCAGTCTGGGGAAATAACGTTATTGTGGGTGATCGGACCATCGATGTACATATCAGAAAACTTCGCGAAAAGATAGGGAATGACCATATCCGTACCTTAAAAGGTATTGGTTATAAATTTATTGTTTGACCGTCGGTTCAAATATCGGATAAAACTGAACACCGAATTCCAATACATAAAAATACCCGGCCATATTCTGAGCCGGGTATTTTTATGTATCTTAAACGCTAAAAGCCTGCTAAACTTATAGTTCCTTACGCATTCGGGCAACCGGGATATCCAATTGTTCACGGTATTTGGCAACTGTCCGGCGTGCGATTTCATAGCCTTTATCATTGAGTATCTGCGTGAGATCATCGTCATTCAACGGTTTACGTTTACTCTCTCCATCAATACATTCCCGCAATATTGATTTAATCTCGCGTGTCGAAACCTCTTCTCCATTGTCTTTCTGCATCGACTCGGAGAAAAAGAATTTTAACGGATAAATACCAAAATGAGTTTGAATGTATTTGCTATTCGATACCCTCGAAATTGTAGAGATATCTAGTCCCGTGCGGTCTGCAATATCTTTCAGAATCATAGGACGCATTTTCGTTTCGTCCCCCTCCATAAAATACTCCTTCTGGT
>Ga0209512_1000920_pt1 | contig 40718 bp, 27 predicted proteins | sample frozenSSSSmetaG_FD_184142 | JGI IMG/M metagenome (GOLD analysis project Ga0209512, IMG submission 184142) | Glacier valley bacterial and archeal communities from Borup Fiord, Nunavut, Canada, to study Microbial Dark Matter (Phase II) -... | ecosystem: Environmental > Aquatic > Freshwater > Ice >...
CCATCCCCGGGGGGGGGGGGACGGGACTTACTCTCCGAAGTCGTCGTCGTAGACGTTCGTGTCGGCGGCCATGGCAACGTTGCGGCCCGCGCTGAGCGTGACCTTGGTCTTCTGCGCCTTGGACTTCTTGCCGCCCTTCTCGGCCGCCTTCTCCTCCTTCAGCTTCTCGTTGCCGAGGGCCGTCAGGCCGCTGGCGACCTTCTTGATCTGGTCCGACGGCAGGTCCTTGGCGAGCTGCTTCGCGAACTCCTGCAGGAAGATGACGTAGTGCGCCTTGCTCGAGTTGGCCGCCAGCAGCGGGATCAGCGTGTCGCGCAGCTTCTCGAACTGCAGCTTCGTCTTCGGGTCGAAGAGGGGCAGCGAGTGCAGGTCGACGGTCTTGGTCGGGTCGGCGGCGTCGACGACCACGGCGTTCGCGGCCGTCGTGGCCTTGCGGTTATTGCTGATGCCGACGGCGCCGAAGAGGTCCTCGGCGTGCTTGAGGTCGGCCTCCTGCTCGGTGCGGCGCAGGCGCTCGCGGCGCGCCGCCTCGCCCTCGTCGCTCGAGGCGTCGCTGTCCTGCTCGAGGAGCAGCTTCTTCGCGGCGATGCGCTCGGCGACGCGCTGGGCCTTGGACTTCTTGTTCGCGGCGGCCTCGGCGTCGGCCTTGGCCTTCTTCTCCGCGGCGACCTTGGCCTTCTCGCGCTCGACCTCGGAGTCCTCGGCGGCGTCCCAGGAGTCTAGGACCTGTGTGCGGCATCAGCATCAGCGACAGCGCTTTTGGATCAGACGCGTCGTCGGCGGCGGCGACGGCGGCATCGTGGGGTGAGGGGGGCAAAACATACATCGCTATCCTCGCTCTCCTCGTCGTCGAACTTGCCACGGCGGGCCGGGATGGCGGTGGCCTGGACGGCTCCCACTGGAGGCGAGGAGGGAGGGGTGCTCTCCTCTTCGTCGTCTGTGTCGGCAGAGTAGCGGTCAGCCAGAAGTCGCGCTATAACATAACAACCCTCTGCACTCCTGCATAGGCCGACCTCTCCTCTCCTCTCCGCTTTCCTCTTTCGTGCACTGCACGCTTCAGCCAGCAGGGTAGCAGGAGGAGCAGAGTCCGTACGGCATGTACGATATGTACATATATATATATATATATATGTACAGCATGTGGTGAGGGCTTCGCGATGACGATGCCCACCTACCCACACCCTGGATTTTCCATGGAGAGACTTCTCCATAGGACAGGACACAACAACGCGCAAATGAACGTACCCCACTTCTCAGGCATGATTGCTGCTGCTGTTGATCTGATCGACGTGTCTGAACTGCTAAGAGGAGTCCTTTGGGAACTTGCAGCTCTTCTTATGCGGACGAGTTCTGGATGTTCTTTGTGAGCGGAGCGGGTTTTGCGAGCGACAAAGGTTGGGTCTGGAAATGTTATCGAGGGGGGGATTGGGGAATCGAGGGGGAACAATTTTGTGTGGGCTGGCGATCACTCGATTTTGTTGTGGCAGCCTGGTTTCGGCCAGATTGGCAAGGTTCGGCTCAGTTTGGGTGGCTTTGGGTACCTTTGGGTGCCTTTGGCTCCCGTTGCCAGTGGCCACCAGAGGAATTGGGGGGAATTGGGTACCCGTCAGTGCCCGTCAGTGCCCGTCAGCTAGCCCAACGTGTACACTGAGCAATCTCGAAATTATCGTTGTGCGTGAAAGGAGCCTTTGTGAGCATATGTAGGTAAGCTGTATCATATATGTTAGATTCTTACCTCGGAGATTAAAATGGCATCTTTATATTATCTCCTTCGATCCTTTTTACTCTTTTCACTCTGTTCACTCTATTCACTCTTTTCACTGGATTCTGTATTCACTCCAAATTCACTCCACCAAGATGACACGGGCAAGGTATACATATAGAGAACTCTAGAGCATGGTCTTGTGGATTTATGCACTATGTATGTTGATTTTAGTCGCAGTAAAAGCGATCAAATCCATCGATCCATCGTAAATTCGATCCAGCGACAACTCTTTTGGCAGCAATGTGGTTCCCCTTCCTTGCACACGTACACACGTCATCACTCATAAAATAGACATCAGAGGCTGAACGCTTAGATGTTCACAGCAGTCCGGAAGTTGTCGCCAGCGTAGATGGCCTTGTCGCCAAGCTCCTCCTCGATTCTGAGGATCTGGTTGAGCTTCGCCAGGCGCTCGGAGCGGGCCGGTGCGCCGGTCTTGATTTGACCAGCACGGAGGCCAACGACAATGTCGGCAATGGTGACGTCCTCGGTCTCGCCAGATCTGTGGGAGACCATGACACCCCAGCCAGCGGCGAAGGAGTCCTTGGCAGCCTGGATGGACTCGGTGATGGTGCCGATCTGGTTGACCTTCAGGAGGAGGGCGTTGCAGGACTTGAGCTCAATGGCCTTCTTGATGCGGAGTGGGTTGGTGACAGTCAAGTCATCACCAACGATCTGGAAGTTGGAGGTCTTGTAGAAGTAGCTCCATGCCTCCCAGTCGTCCTCGGCGAATGGATCCTCGATGCTGACAATTGGGTACTTCTCGGCAAGCTTCTTGTACATATCGGCAAGCTCCTCGTAGGTGATCCACTTGGTTGGGTCGCTCTCTGGGTTCTTGAAGTCCAGGTCGTACTTCTTGGCATCCTCCTTGTAGAATTCGCTGGACGCAACATCCATGGCGATGTTCATCCTTCCCTCGTAACCGGCGGCCTTGATGGCCTCAGTGATGAGCTCCAGAGCCTCCTCGGCGGTCTGGATATCTGGTGCGACACCACCCTCGTCACCGACGTTTCCGGCAGACTGGCCGTACTTCTGCTTGGCGAGGGACTTGAGGGAGTGGTAGACCTCAGATCCCCAACGCATAGCCTCAGTGAAGGTTGGTGCGGCAGATGGGACGATCATGAACTCCTGGAAGGCGAGACGGCCACCAGCGTGGGAACTGAAGTGTTTCATTAGCGGGATTCACGAACTCCATGGATACTCAAGCATACCCTCCGTTAAGAACGTTCATGAATGGGACTGGGAGGACGTAAGGCTTCTTGGTGCCAGCGAGATCAGAGATGTGGGCGTAGAGTGGGATGCCCTACTCCGGGTTAGCCACCCTGCCATTCCATGTGGATTCTTATTTTCACTTGCCTTCTCGGCAGCTCCAGCCTTCGCGACGGCCATTGAAACACCAAGGATGGCGTTGGCGCCCAACTTGGTCTTGTTGGCGGTGCCGTCCAACTCAATGAGGAAGTCGTCAACAGCCTTCTGGTCCTTGACATCGAGACCCTTCTTGATGAGCTCTGGGCCGATGACGGAGTTGACGTTGTCAACAGCCTTCAAGACACCCTTTCCACCCCACTTGGTCTTGTCTCCGTCACGAAGCTCGCAAGCCTCATGCTGGCCTGTGATATCGATCGTCAGCTTCGCAACCAAATTGCCGACATTTGCAACGCACCGGTGGAAGCTCCCGATGGGACGATGGCACGGTGAAGGCCAGTCTCGGTGACGATGTCGACCTCCACGGTTGGGTTACCGCGGGAGTCGTAGACCTGGCGAGCGTGAACCTTGGTGATAGGCATTATGGCGTGAGTCTGGGGAGGGGTCGAATATTAGCTCTGCGTCCTCTCCAGCTTCATTATGGCGGAGGAGAGGGAGATGGACTGACATTTATGATATTGAGGGAATTGGGGGATCTAAGGAAGAAATCGAGCGTCAGTTGACTGGAAAAGAGATGGTGCAGGAGAAGAAGCAACGAGAGCTGAAGGGACAAAAGTTGACGGGAGGTGGGGTCCACGGTCCACAGGAGGTCAAGCTGAGCTCCGATATGATGATATGATAGCGGAGAGGTACTCGAAGTTTATAGCAATAATCACTCGATAACTGCCTCAAGATGCCACAGATGTCTCGAGTCGGAACTTGGGAATGGTACTGACCTGATTGATAGTGTAGAGCGGAAAGATGGTGTTCAGGAGGGGTACTTTGTATTGTGTTTTGGTTTTTGGTGGGATGGAAGATTGGAGTAGAGGAGGTGTTGGGTGTGTTGGGTGCGGCGGGGTTGATTCGACAACATTCGTCAGAGCTCCTCGCTCCTGATTGGCGAGTTATGACCATTTCTTTTTGGGGGGAGGGGGTAACGGGCAGCGACAGCCTTGTAAGCTGTCATCTCATCCCACGTCCATTCTGTCTGGCTGTCATAGATGGTTATATTGTTTCGATGCAAGATGTTAATGTCATAATCACTCCTTTGCCATATTAATTGATATATATTATATATATATTATATATATATATATATACAGTCTCTTATTTATTATACCATAAAACCGCCTTCTGCATTCCAGTCTTGCGAGACTCAAGCAGCGCAGAATGTCCCGAAAAGCTCCATACATACACGGCATACTCACGCAAGGCTACCAAGCTACCAAGCTACCTGCGATCGGAATCGTCATCGTCATCGCCTCATGAAGCAGAATATTAATAGCGTTTGACAAGGAGCCAAAGAGATCCCCTCCCCAAGATCTTCCGTCTCTCTCCGCTATGAGGGGCATCCGCCTCGGGCGTACATATATGTATGGGGAAAACCGGAGAGAACCCCGGGGCCGGCACGCAGATGACTTTCCATGGCCATGGAACTCTTCACAAGCTCACAAGCTCGGCGGATCTCATGCTAACGCTCGTCTATCGTGCTTCATCGTGCTTCTCCCATCTGATCTCCATCCAAGCTGTTTCCTGAAACCGAAACTGAAACTGAAACCGAGAACCTCTACTGAGTATTTGTGCACGTGATCGATATTATGAGAACTTCGAACTCGAACTTGCAGAGCGGTTGTAGCCTGAGGCCAACATGTCCTCCAGCGGCAGTTCCCGCACACTAATGTCGTCGTCCATGGAGCTTCGCAATGAGCTGTGTTGCCTTCCATGATCGAAGCTCCATCAACTCACTCTCAGTCATCACACCCCAACCATTCCACGTACAGAGTCTCGAAGCAGTCGAAGCAGTTGAACAGTCGAAGCAGACAACTCTTCTATTCTATCCTCTGGTCTAGCGAATTCCTACCTGATTATCCACTCCATCGGAAGACATTCGTCGGCGAACAACCGCGTCGCAAACAAGACACCATCCGCTCAGTTTCGTACGAACCTCACAATGTCGGATGAGGAGCGGCAACACGCTCTCGCCTCTTTCAAGGACAAGCTGCTGGAGTCGCGAGAATGGGAGGCGAAGCTGAAGGCGTTACGACTGGACATCAAGGGCCTGCAGAAGGAGTTCGACCACACCGAAGACAACATCAAGGCATTACAGAGCGTGGGCCAGATCATCGGCGAGGTCCTGAAACAGCTGGACGAGGAGAGATGTGAGGGCCGTCGACGGAGACTTGCCGTTGTGCACAGCTGACATGTCACTAGTTATCGTGAAGGCGTCGTCGGGGCCGAGGTATGTCGTCGGATGCAGGTCGAAGGTGGCCAAGGAGAAGCTCAAGCAAGGAACCCGTGTTGCCCTGGACATGACGACGCTCACAATCATGCGGATGCTCCCGCGCGAGGTCGACCCGCTTGTTTACAACATGTCTCTGGAGGATCCCGGACAGGTCAGCTTCGGGGGCGTTGGAGGCTTGAACGAGCAGATCAGGGAACTTAGAGAGGTCATCGAGCTTCCTCTGAAGAACCCGGAGCTCTTCCTGAGAGTGGGCATCAAGCCGCCGAAGGGGGTGTTGTTATACGGGCCACCCGGAACTGGAAAGACGCTGTTGGCACGAGCCGTTGCGAGCAGTCTAGAGACGAATTTCTTGAAGGGTAGGTCCTACGCCTCGAGAGTGTCTTTCATCTCCTAACCTTTGTAGTGGTGTCATCTGCGATTGTGGACAAGTATATCGGCGAGTCAGCACGGTTAATCAGAGAGATGTTCGGATACGCAAAGGAGCACGAGCCCTGCATCATCTTCATGGACGAGATCGATGCTATCGGAGGCCGGAGATTCTCGGAGGGAACGTCGGCCGACAGAGAGATCCAGCGCACGTTGATGGAGCTCCTCAACCAGCTTGACGGCTTCGACTACCTGGGCAAGACCAAGATCATCATGGCGACGAACCGGCCGGACACGCTGGATCCAGCGCTGCTGAGAGCCGGGCGTCTCGACAGGAAGATCGAAATCCCCCTTCCTAATGAGGTTGGGCGCCTGGAGATCCTCAAGATCCACACTGCTGCGGTGGTGACGGAGGGCGACATTGATTTCGAGAGCGTGGTCAAGATGAGCGACGGGCTCAACGGGGCGGATTTGAGGAACGTGGTCACCGAGGCGTAAGTTGCTCAGGCTCAGGCTCAGATTCATGGTGTGGTCATAATTGCTAATGATCAATGCACACAGTGGACTCTTCGCGATCCGCGACGAGAGGGACGCCATCGGGCAGGACGACTTCAACAAGGCCGTGCGCAAGGTTGCGGAGTCGAAGAAGCTGGAGGGCAAGCTGGAGTACCAGAAGCTGTGATGGGGGGTGTGGTGGGTGATGGGAGGCATGTCACTTTTAACGATGGCGAGGCGATGGCGATGGCGTGGGGGCATTGAGACTGGGCGTATCTACAGCATCGAAGCTCTCGTGGCTCTTCTGTAATGTAAGATGAGAGAATTCGAAGGGATTATTGGCATGTGAGGGCTGCCTCGACTCATGATTCGCACGTGGACGTGCAGTGTTGGGGATGGATGGACGGGTTCAATGTCTCTCAATTTTCAGCATGGCATGGCATGGCAATGGTGATGGCAATGGCGATGTGGCTTTATGGGAGGTTCGCGGTCGTTGTGTATATGAATGGCGACGACGATGATGATGATGATGATGATGATGATGGATGACTTTCGTCGAGTACCATGTACCATGTATGTACCATCATCTACTCTACCATCAACCGGGCAATTCCTTGAGAACACGCAGCTTGTCAGCTCGTATGTAGGTACCGTGCATATGCATGGCCACTGGTATGGCATGTGGTATGTATGTGCCACTACGGGATGAGCTCGTATGAAGCTGGCTGGCTGGCTGTGGTGTCGTGTATTCGTACCTGCGTCGGCGTCACTGTTGTTGTGGTGGTAGCGAGGGCTATTTTTAGGGTGGGCATTGTGGCTGAGGTGGTGAGGTGAGGGGCGTTGTTGGGGTTGTTATTGGTGTCGAGTGATGTGGTAAGGGGAGTACGGAGTAGAAGGATAGGTACCTGGGTACTACCTAGATAGGGAGGAGGCAGAGGTACTTCGTAGGAGTATCTGGCGTGGGAGGTACATACATACATGGATGGTTTCTGTGTAGTGGGGTAGATATGGCGCTAGGACGATAGAAAGCTGCCGATCATTCTCAGCTGTACGAGAGCTACGTAGTGCATACATGCCATGCCGACCCTATCTATAGAGTAGCTGTGTAGCTACGACTGTGTACAGAGTAAAGAGAGTTCTGTGTCATGTTATCATATTATCATATTCTACTGTACGGACGAATGTGACATGTCAGTACACATGAATTCCATCCACGGACCACGGACTACATATATTACGTATGTAGGCCTATGTACTATGTAGACTATAGACCTATGTAGAGTGCCAGAATCACAGGCCAAAGACGAGGCCTTTGAGCTCGATAGGGCCATAGCCACGTTCCTCCACTATACTACACTAGACTACACGACACTACACTACACTACACTACACTACACTACACTACACTACACTACACTACACTACCACTGTCCTACCACTACTGCACCTCCTTACTACTGTAGGAAACCCCTGGAAGAGCCCTGAAGCGCCCTGAATAGCCCTGAATAGCCCTGAATAGCCTCGATTGCCATGGCTATGGCTAGCGCGAAGCTTGACAAAGAAGACAGGAAGACCCAAGCACTGGCTCGTTTAGATACATACCTGAGGTACAACAGTACAACACTACAACAGTACAACACTACTACAGTACAGCACTACAAGTACAACACTACAACAACAGCCTTCTCGCCGAAACACTTGCTTGAAACTCCAAACACCAAACTCCATTTCTAATTCTACGTCTCCCCCTCAACCTCGCAACAGTCATTCGTTTACTTCACTTAAACATACATAAACACCATAAACTCGATAAACACCATAAACACACATACTCTCTCTACCTTATAGTGCCTCTCCTTCACAAGACTGCCTCACAAGACTGCCTCACAAGACTGCCTCCTCTTCCTCTGCAGCAAGAGCCAAATCAAAGACCACTCCGTAGTCTTGCGCATTCGCTCATCTAGAGCTTCACATTCAAGGGTCTGTCTGGCTCTGTCTGGCTCTGCTTTTGTTGAGTTACAATGTGGTACGTCAGCCTTCCCTTCTCTCCCCTTCCCTGAACCCCTCTGTGGGAGAGGGACAACAGACAACAGACAACAAACAACAAACAACAAAAACAAACACAAACCCTCTGCACAATCCACACCGCCAAACCAGACAACAATCAGAGCTAATCCAATCATCACAGTGGAATTTTCGGATACGTCAACTACCTGGTCGAGAGGGACAGGAAATACATCCTCGACACACTTGTCAACGGTGAGCCTCTTGCCGCCGCCGCCCCCTCTGCACACACACACACAGCTCCAGAATACTGATTCATCCCCAATTCCAGGCCTGGCTCGTCTCGAATACCGTGGCTATGATTCTGCAGGTCTCGCCGTCGACGGAGACAAGAAGAACGAGGTCTTCGCCTACAAGGAGGTCGGCAAGGTCGCCAAGCTGAAGGAGCTGATCGTGGACTCAAAGCCAGACCTGACCAAGGTCTTTGATTCACACGCCGGCATCGCCCACACGCGCTGGGCAACCCACGGCACCCCCTCCCGCCTCAATTGCCATCCGCACAGGTACGTTTGCTCCTGGAAACTGTTTGGTGCTCCTGCCAGAGTTTGACTGATCCATCCCGCAGATCTGACCCGAACTGGGAGTTTTCGGTCGTGCACAATGGCATCATCACGAACTATAAGGAGCTGAGGACCTTGCTGGAGAGCAAGGGCCTCAAGTTTGAGACGGAGACGGACACAGAGGTGATCCCAAAGCTTGCCAAATACCTCTACGACCAGCACCCGTCCATTGGCTTCACTGATCTCGCCAAGGCCGTCATCAAGGAGCTGCAGGGAGCCTTTGGTCTTTTGATGAAGTCTATCCACTACCCTCACGAGGTGATTGCGGCAAGAAAGGGTTCCCCCCTGGTGATCGGTGTCCGCACAGACAAGCGCATGAAGGTTGATTTTGTCGACGTTGAATACACAGATGATGCCCCTCTGCCCGCAGAGCAGGCCTCTCAGAATGTCGCACTCAAGAAGTCCAGTGTGGGAAACTTCTTGTCTGCAGGAAACCTCCTCTCCGCTGCAGACAAGTCCCTGCTCCGCCGCTCACAGTCCAGGGCTTTCATGACTGACGACGGAGTGCCGCTTCCAACGGAATTCTACGTCTCCTCTGACCCGTCAGCCATTATTGAGCACACAAAGAAGGTTATGTACCTTGAGGATGACGATATCGCTCATATCCACGAGGGCTCCCTCAACATCCACAGACTTACAAAGTCCGACGGCTCCTCCAACGTTCGAACGATCCAGACCCTTGAGCTTGAGCTTCAGGAAATCATGAAGGGCAAGTTCGACCATTTCATGCAGAAGGAGATCTTCGAGCAGCCTGAGTCGGTCGTCAACACCATGCGTGGTCGTCTCGACGTCGAGAACAAGATGGTTACGTTGGGTGGTCTCCGATCATACATTGCCACCATCCGCCGCTGCCGCAGGATCATCTTCATTGCCTGTGGCACCAGCTACCACTCCTGCATGGCGGTTCGTGGCATCTTCGAGGAGTTGACCGAGATCCCAATTACCGTGGAGCTCGCCTCGGATTTCCTTGATCGACAGCCCCCCGTCTTCAGGGACGACACTTGCATCTTCGCCTCGCAGTCCGGAGAGACTGCCGATTCTCTGATGGCCCTGCGCTACTGTCTCGAGCGTGGTGCCCTGACTGTTGGCATTGTCAACGTCGTCGGGTCCTCCATTTCCCTCCTCACCCACTGTGGTGTCCACGTCAATGCCGGCCCGGAAATCGGCGTCGCCTCCACCAAGGCGTACACCTCGCAATTCATTGCCATGGTCATGGTGGCCCTGTCGCTCAGCGAAGACCGCGCGTCGAAGACCGCGAGGAGAGAGGAGATCATGGAGGGACTCGGACGCATCTCGGCGCAGATCAAGGTAGTCCTCAAGCTGGACCAGCCGATCAAGGAGCTCTGCGCGCGCACGTTCCAGGGCCAGAACTCGCTGCTCCTGCTGGGTCGCGGCAGCCAGTTCTCGACTGCGCTGGAGGGCGCGCTGAAGATCAAGGAGATCTCGTATCTGCACTGCGAGGCCGTCATGTCGGGCGAGCTGAAGCACGGCGTGCTGGCTCTCGTGGACGAGAACCTGCCCATCATCATGATCCTCACGCGCGACAAGATCTTCCCCAAGTCGATGAACGCGTATCAGCAGAGTAAGTCATCAGTGCCCCATCCCTCTCCCGCCTCATCTACTGACGTCATCCCAGTCATCGCGCGCTCGGGCAAGCCGATCGTGATCTGCAACCCGGACGACGAGGAGTTCCGCGAGGACAAGTGCGAGAAGATCGAGATCCCGAAGACGGTGGACTGCCTGCAGGGGCTGCTGAACGTGATCCCGCTGCAGCTGATGGCGTACTGGCTGGCGGTGGCGGAGGGCTTGAACGTGGACATGCCGCGCAACCTGGCCAAGTCGGTGACGGTGGAGTAGGGGGTGTCGGTGGGGAGAGCAGAGCAGAGCAGAGCAGAGCGCGTTAGTCCTTTTTGGAGTCAAGGCTGCATCTTCGGGATTTCTTCGAAAGGGGAAGGGAGGGGGGCGGGTAAGTGTGGATGGATGATTGACTGATGGGTTGGTTGATTGTTTGCTTTGCTTTGCTTGCTGGAGGAGAAGGCGTGTTGTTGTTTTTTTCCTACTCGGTCGTGCGTGGCGATGGGATTCTTTTGCTTTTGGGCGGGGACAACATTATGAAGGAGGGGCATGCACCTCTCTACTCGTGGTATGGCCTTTGTGCTTGTATGGATGAGGAGGGATGGAGGAGTGGCTGGAGTATGAGTACGAGTATGGATAGATGAGCATAATGCAAGCGAGGAATCACCGTGCCTTTCTCTCTTCTTTCTCCGTCTCTCTCTCTCTCGCGGCTTATCGCTTGGAAACTTTCCTTGCTGTCAGCCTGTCTGTCAGTCAGTCTGTCAGTCAGGCACGCTCGCTGGGGCTGTCGGAGTCTTCCGTCTGGACGCTGTATGCTGTATGCTGTACGGATCGTGTTGTAGGCAGGGGAGGTGAGATGAGATGAGGCAGGCAGGCGAGGGTGTGAGTAGGCCGTGTGTGAGAGGGTGGGGTGGGAGGGGGGGGCTATAGTAGAAATAGGGGGTGGGTGTGTTTGTTGTGGGTGTGTTTGGTGGGGAAGGACGGGACGGTGGAGGTTGAGATGAGATGGTGGTGGGTGAGTGTAGATGTCTGATTGTGATGTTGATGTGATGTGAATTATATAGTATAGGAGAGACTAGACTAGACTAGACTAGACTAGACTAGAGAGGCAAGGCAGGCAAGGCAGATTGCTGGTATCAGACAGACAGACAGAGGGCCCAAGAGACGAATGGAATAGAATAGAATAGCAGATAGAATAGCCGTGTGGGCCGTGCGGGGTATAGGACATTCCCTCCCCTCCTCCCTCCCTCCGATTAGGAGAGATATACGCAAGAAGGACCGCCCTCTCCGCCGTCGTCGTTAAACCCCCACTCGCCTACTTCGATGCACTCCCCTCAGCCGCCTCCCCCTCCCCCTCCCCCTCCACAGCATCCCCCCCCCTCCCCTTCCCCCTCAACCGCCGAATCGCCATCTCCGGATCCTCAATCACGTCAAACATCCTATCCCGCCTCGACCGCTTCCCGCGCGCGCGCTCGTCGAGGCTCTCCTCGTCCGACGAGCTCCACCCGCCATCGCTGGGCGCCGCGATCCCGAAGACGCGCGCGTCGTCGTCGTCGCCGTCGTGGCCGGCGGCGCCCGCGCCCAGCCGCCGCCTCGCCTCGCGCTGCTCGCGCTTCATGCGCTGCAGCTTCTCGTCGGCGCAGTCGCGCGCCGCGACGCGCAGGCCGGGGAGGTTGCGCGAGAGGAAGGCCGCGAGCTGCGGGAGCAGCGCGGCGTTGGGGCGGTAGGTGCCGCTGTCGTTGTCGATGACGAGCTCGTAGTCGGCGGGGTCGGGGTCGGGGTCGGCGGAGGGGTCGGCGTCGGCGGAGGAGGAGGAGGCGGGGCCCGGGCCCGGGCCGACGCGCCGGATGAAGAACTCCCCGCTGCACGCGACGTAGACGTTGACGTCGCTGTGCATGGTGTGCTTGCTGAGCAGGTCGATGCCGAACTCCTTGCCGGTCTCGGTGAAGCGCAGCAGGCCGTCGAGGGTGAGCACGTAGGTGAAGAGGCGCGCGCCCTCGGCGAAGTGCGCCATGGCCAGGAACTGCAGGGCGGCGGCCGCGGTGCCCGCCTCGACGGCCCCGTACCGCGTCGTGCTGCTGTGGTTGTACACGCGCGCGTGCTGGTGGTGCAGCGCCGCGTTGAGCACGCGCCCGCGCAGCCCCGCCCTGTCGAACATGCCCTTCACGAAGGGCCGGAATTCGACGAAGCGGTGGTAGAGCGCCGCGGGGACGGGGCCGCGGAGCTGGAGTTCGTTGGCTTGGAAGCTGGCGGGGGTTACATGTTAGAGCATGTCTTCGAGGCATCCCGGATGTCGTGGAGAGATTGGAAAGGGGGATCGGCCTACTCGTATTTCTCGACCTTGGCTTTCTCGCCATGCGCGCCGTCTTCCGTCTGCGGCGCCTTCGTCCCCGCAATGCGCCCGATCATGGGACTGTAATGCTTCGTCCACGCCGCCGGGCCAAGCGTATACATCCGCCCGTACGGCTCGTCGCTCTTGCCCAACACCTCGATGCTCAGCACCAGCCTGGCCGTGAAGTCGACGTCGCTGCTACACACGGCCGCGATGCCCTGCACGAGGTACGCGCGCCAGCTGCCCATGCGCTTCTTCACGGGATAGCTCTGCTCGTGGATGCCCTGCCAGTCCGGGCCGATGCTCGGGACGACGACGGTCACATTGCCGAGGCGGTCGTCGCTGTCGCTGCTGTCCTCGTCGTAGATGCGGCACTTGAGCCTGAAGCCGCTGCTCGGGACGCCCGCGACGATCCACTGCTGGTCCCAGTGCGGGTTCGTGTCCTTGTGGATCGTGCGCGTGCGCAGCCGCATGTCGGGGTCCTGCTTGTGCCGCGGCGTGATGCCGGGGCTCGTCAGCGTCGCGACGACGAACGGGTCCGAGGCCCCGGTGTTGAGGTCCGCCACGGGCAGGTTCTCGGCGCGCACGAAGGTGAACCTGACCGTGTAGCCGTCGGCCGCGGGGGGGATTGGCGTGGCGTCGTAGCCGCCTGGCGGGTTGGCCTTGGCGAGTGCCTTCTGTTTCTGTTTCTCGATCTTTCCCTTGAGCTTCTGCGTCCTGGTGCGGGGTCTTGGTTTGAGCTTCTCGTCGTCCACGGGTCTATCGGCAGTGGGTGTGGTCCCGGCCGGCTTCTCCGAGCCGCCGTTTTGTCCTGCTGCTGCATTTTCATGTTGTGCGTTCGAGTCGCCATTTTGCGACTTCTGTTCTTCTTCGTGCTGCTCGCTCTTCACATTTGAGTCTCCCGACAATTGCTGCGCGGCATTGCCGGGCTCGGACGCCTCTGTTTTGCTGGGCGCCTCGGTCATCTCGGTATCGCTGTTCTCACAGGCTGCTGCTCTATCGTCTCCACATGAGCATAAATGCTAAACTACTCGCAATGCGTGTAGCACGAGATGAGATGTATACTATATAGAAGATTTATATGCAAAGAAATGGGAAAGTGGGCTTTTCTCTGTAGATCTGCGGCGCTGGGTACGCATCCCTCAGCCTTCCACGTTCTTCCCAATCCGTGGTTCAGCTCCGCAGCAGAGCACCACGGTGGCTGTCGCTGTGGCTGTCAGCTCCAGCGCCGAGGCACTAAGAGCAAGGCGCAGGAGAATGGCGTCAGGGAGGAGGAGATGCTGAGGCTTCGAGTATTCCCAGTATTCCCAGTATTCTCAGTATTCCAGTATGTCTGCTATTCCTCGTCTGTGGTTAAGGAAGGGAGCCCGCTGTAGCCTGTCAGTTGAGGCCCAGGAAGAGTAAGTAGTACTGTGTACCTACCTATGTACCCAGGTATTAAACCCCTAGGTATGTACATATGTAATATGGCTCTTGGCTTCTTCAATCAACCGTTAATTCTTGGCAAGGCTGTGTGTGATATGAGTGCCATGAGCATGAGCCCGGTGCTGTACGGAATGGTCTGTCTGTCTTGTCTGTCTGACCAAATAATTCAGATAATGGACATCCTCATCCTCATCCTCTGACGCTCCGTAATGGAGGGAGAGCACTTCGACGATCATTTCCTTAGAGGGCTATCACTGCTCGATGAGTCGAGTGATTGTGCCGAGAGACCCGATCAATGGCTTCCATTGCGTGTATACATAAATAATAATCAATGTATTACTAAAAAAGAAAAAAAAATGAGATTATAAGGTTAAGCTGCTGGAAGTCATTCATTTAACACAGGATCGAGTGTGTAAATATGATAATAAATAATATTAACTATATTTAATAAAATACGGCAAAAAAGAAAAAGAAAAACAAAGAAGTGACAAGTTGCTCCCTCGGGTGGGCTTGAACCACCAACCTCTCGATTAACAGTCGAACGCGCTAGCCAATTGCGCCACGAGGGATGTTTGATGTGTAATGCTTGGTTATTATACTACATGTCTAATTATCATTCTAACATACACTTCTACAATCATATAGAGAATAACCCACTAAGTTGTAATGATTACATGTCTGCTATATACTGTATGTACGCTACATCTATGTCCGTCTCGCACTTCTACCATATCTAGGACCGAGCCTCCAGCGCCCAACAAAACCTCCACATCATCCCGCATCTATATCTTGCTATCCTCGACCCTCCTCGCGGCCGTATTCCTCGAGGCCGGCAGGACCAAGCAGACATGATGGCTCAATGCCACAATATCGCCCTCGGCATCCATGATGACGATCTCCAGGTCCATCCTCCCGTTCTTGATCTGCTTCGCCTTGCACCTGCTGAACAGCCAGTCGACGCCCTCCTCCGGTAGCAGCTTCTTGAAGTCGATGTTCAGCAGCACCGTGGGGTACCAGTACAACGCACTCGTCTGCTTCGCCTCCGCGCTCGCCTTGACTTCGTATGGGTTCTCCTTGCCGCGGATCTGCTCCACGGGCATGGCGAACATGTCCGCGATGAAGCCGAGCGTCTCGTTCGTGATCTTCTCGCCCGTCGTGAGGTGGATCCACTGGTCGCCGACGCTCTTGTGCAGCTGTCCCTGCCGCGGGAAGTGGAACTGCACCTTCGTGCTCGCCTTCCGGAACCTCGCAAAGGGCATGTCAGGCTGTCTTGCCCAGTGCTCGTCCTTGTCCTCGAGCAGCTTCGCCAGGTCGACGGGGAGCGGCGCGGGGTGCAGCGCGAAGTCCGTGTCGAGCGAGAGGCCCTCCTCGGTCACGAGGTTCGAGCGAGTGATGTATCCGACGACCTCTTCGCGGCCCTGCGACATGGAGATGTGGATGATGGAGGTCTGGCGGCCGAGCTTCGTGTCGGTCACCTTGAAGGCGCAGGGGCCCTCCTGGGTGCGGCGCAGGAAGTCGACGTGGAAGGCGATCGTGTGGGGTTGGTTCTGCGCCGCGAGGGTCGTCTCGAAGTGCAGCTTGGCCACGGCGAGGAAGTTGGCGCAGACGACGCCGCCGTGAGGAACTGGCGGGACGGGTTAGCCTCAAGAATATAGCCAGGGAGGAGGCGACATACCCTTTCCTATGCACCAATCACTGGGGAAATTGCCCTCGTAAGCGTGGGAGCCGACTGCCTTGACGGCGGTCGCCTCCGCAAAGGTCGTGGTCTTCCAGTCGTAGGAGGAGGCCATCTCTATATCCAAACCTGTCGCGAAACCGAAGGATAGAACAGAACAGAAGGGTATCTGAGAGCACGCCAAGCGAAGTTAAATGAACTCAAGTGAACAATGAAAGAAGCATCATCACCTTTGACTCGTATATTTAACAGCGTTCTCTAGTTGGAGAGGTGGTTCCTCAAGGTACGGCTTGGCTTCCCCAGATTCTGCCGAGTCCGCGCCGATAGCTGAAGATGCCTCGGCCGGCTTCTCTTATCGATCTGACAACGATTAGTCGATTAGTCGTGGATGCAGATCGCCGAAAATGCTACTGTACAGAGGATACAAAGGATACCTAAGTAAGTATGTACTAGAACGTCATAAGTGCGTGCTCTGGTACCTGGCATAGAACTTTACCATGGTATCTCCATTTGCGTTCCTGAGGAGATGGAATTCACTAACTTTACCTTAGGATGAGCATGAGCATGAGCATGAGCATGAGCATGAGCATGCCAGCTTACTGTGTATGTCGTGAATCTCATCATCTCGAGGACTCTGGACTCAATGCCCTCCACACCTTCCATCGAACGGAGCCTCCTATCAATGCTTGAACAGTTGAGTTGTTGCTGTTGTCATGAGACAAATCATTGGCAGACGATGAATTGATCATTGACTATTCCAAGACACTGGGCTCATGTATAGATGGTCACAGTCCCACGTATGCTCATACAGCCGTGGAAGGGTAGACAGGTAGACAGGTAGACGTCTAAGAAAAGAATAGAGCCTTGTATATATATAATGGTTTTCGCTGGCACTGGCGGAAAGTCATCGCTGTCACTGAATCACAGTCGCTGAATCACAGCCCAGGACGGCCATCAGGAAGGAGTCGTCTGGACGGATCACCATTGTTAACGCCACCAAGACATGCTGATCCACAACCGTTGGTGATTGCACTGATTGGGAACTGATTGGGGTTGGCAACTTGGTCGCAAAGTCGCAAAGTCGCAAAGCCGCAAATTAGCATTACGGAGCAGGAATTCCTAATATTAAATTCCGCTCTGCTTCAAACCTCAAATTTCATGAAACGATGAAACGACGGGACCTGGCAATTTCTGGTGTGCATATCGGCTAATTATAGGTAATTGCTACGGTGCTGCGGTGCTGCGGTGCTACGGCTGTGGCATGGCATGCACACCCATTTCGGTGCCTTGCTTCAGAATCCAGAACATGACCTTCGCGCGTCCTGTCCTGTTCTGTCCTGTCCGAACCGCAGAGCACCAACACTACCATACTATCACCACAACGACACCTTTTATTGTTCTTGGATACTCCATACCCTCGATGCCCAAACATACATCTTACAGCTATCCTTCAACAACGCTGAGACCCGCGCCTTTGCCTGGGAATAGCACACCTGGCGCTGTCCTTTGGCGGGGTAGCCTAGACGAGAAGAGATGGGAAATGTCAGCAGCAGACCCGAGGAGGCAGCGGCTCTGTATCTGAGAGACCAGATTCGCCGTGAGCATCAGATCCCCAGATCCTCAAATCCCCAAATCCCTGGATACGAGGTATAAAGAGATGCTAATCTGCCTCGTCGCATAGTCTCACTAGCCTCCTTGACGGTAACGAACTCCAGGCGGCACATCGTTGTCAGCGTCCTCCCAAATGCCTTTCCTGCGACAAAGGTGACTGCCAGTCGTGACCTGGGCGACAACAGCATCATAGAATATGTCCAGGTACTGAATGAACAGTGTTGATCTTCTATCTTGGATTATTCTGATACCTTTATGTCCACAGGATCCAGATCCATTACCCTCTGCGACCCAACCAAACTTCCTCCTCAAAATCAACAACGATGAGGAACTTGCCTTCACCTATACATTTGTCATACGACAATCACAACAGCCAGCGAATGGAAATGGCACTTCAGCAGCTGCGCTGGTCGATACAGTGTTAAACGGCCTCACCTATGTCTCCGCATCGACACCAAAGGAGGTTGAGAACCTAGTGACTCTCGAATTCCATGCGGACCCAAATCTCCATAAGAATGCAAATGTGCAGCTTGTTGGCGATTACACTACAGGGGGGAGTCAGTCAGTCACGTTTGAGTGGTCATGGAAATGGAGACCACCGAAGCCAACAGAAGACAAGGGAGCCGGCTGGAGGAATTGCTGCAGTTTTGTCGAATACGATCAACGGGCTCATCGGCTAAACACGCTGGCCACGTTTTCATTTTGGATTCACAACGGCCATCAAAGTTTCAGTGATCCTAATTCCCCTTCGCCGACTTTCGCCCTGAACGCACCGCCAAGACTGAGGGTTCCTTCGTCGCAGTCTGTAGAGTCTCGACGGAGTGCCATGGACTCAAGAGACTATGAAGACGTCCCATCTCCAATATTTGAGGCGACGCCTGAAGTTCCACCACAGTCCTCCGGTTCCGGCAAGCCAGATGCGCCGAAGGTAGACGTTACCTGCCAGCGGCCCGGGGAAGATCTCAGTGCAACTGAAGATGGCCCACTTTTCCGAGCAACAATGAAGGCACTGGAACAGAAGACGGGAAACATGCGTATGCGCATGAAGAAGGTCCTAAGGAGGGCCGAAGCTGCATATACTGCCCAAGTCGAATGCAACGATGCTATGGCCAGTTTCGTGGAGTCCCTCCGAGAAGCCTCAAACTCAAACGCAAATGCCGTGCAACCGGCGATGGAGCACTACTTCGACAAAATTGCTTGGGAAATATTGCAATATGAGAAACAAAACACGAATAATTTGCAGAAGACCATCATTGACTCGTTAAGCAAGCTTTACGAGCAAGACATCAAGAAAGCCGAATACAAGAAGAGAGACTTCGAAGAGGAGAGCAAGGAATATTATGCTTATGTCTCTCGCTATCTCGGTCAACGTCAAGATTCGATGAAAGACAAGAAACGAGCAGAAAGTGATACCAAGTATCAGACCAAACGACGAAACTTTGAGCTCAAACGTTTCGATTATTCTTCCTTCATGCAGGATCTCCACGGTGGTCGGAAGGAACAAGAAGTCTTGTCACATCTCACGAAATACGCCGATGCTCAGACCAAGAGTTACCTTGCAACGGCAAAGAAGGTGGAAGCTATGCTACCACAGCTCGAAGCCTTGAGCACCGAGGTGAAGGAGGCCGACAAGGAGTTCCAATATATGCGGACAGAGCGTGAGGAGAAGCGACGAAATCTGGAGATGAGTAAGATCACGTATGTCGAGCCGGAGACGCTCCCTCAAATGGCACGCGTACCACAATCAAGCAATGGCAGCACAACAGCCACGTACATATCTTCATCTTACGTATCAGATTCCGAGGTTGGAAGAACAAATAGTTCAGCGTCGCGGTTACGACCGATACCGACTAACGGCACAAATACAACATTACCGGTGTCTGTCGGCAATCTCGCAATAGACCTTTCCAAACCACCTAATGGTTTGGCTTCCGGAGGCGCCCCTCTTGCCAGTCCTAGAGAAGTTAATAAGTTCAAAGGAATCCGGGATCTGGAAGAGAAAGATCATAGCCAACCAAGTCTGACCGATAGAGGTGGTACGGAGAGAAAGGAGGGCCTTCTTTGGGCTTTGAGTAAGCCTGGAAGTCATGTCGATCCCAAGGGCCTGAATAAGCAGGCCTGGCATAAGTAAGTCCTCTCGTTCGATGTCACCACTGGCAATAACTGACATGCTGCAGATTTTGGATTGTGCTCGACCAAGGGAAGCTGTCTGAATATAGCAACTGGAAGGAAAAACTTGATCTCCATATGGAGCCCATCGACCTTCGGTTGGCATCTGTGCGCGAAGCCAGAAACGCAGACCGTCGGTTCACTTTTGAGGTCATCACTCCACATTACACCAGGGTATACCAGTCGACTTCTCAAGAAGATATGACGAGTTGGATATCTGCCATCAACAATGCATTGCAGAGTGCTATGGAGGGCCGAGGCATGAAAGACGTAGCACCTCCAAAACCACACGAACTATCATCTATCAGGAGGGATATCGGCTCGATCTTGACAGGCAAGAGCTCTTCGATCGGCCATGCGGCACACCAATCTATAAGTTCCGTCTCCGCACTAAACAAGAACGATATCTTCCGCCGCACAACAGTAGGTGCCAGACCAGCTTACCAACGGAAGAGCAGTAGCAGTCTTGAAGAAAGCCCGGGCAAGCTTCTCCAAGTGCTCCGTGACGCAGACCAGGGCAATTGCTGGTGCGCTGATTGCGGCTCTGGAGTCAAAACTGAATGGGTCTCCATCAACCTCGCCATCATCCTCTGCATCGAGTGCAGCGGCATCCATCGCTCGCTCGGGACGCACATCTCCAAGGTCCGCTCCCTAACCCTCGACATCAACTCCTTCACCACGGACATCGTCGAGCTGCTCCTCCTCGTCGGCAACCGCGTCTCCAACATGGTATGGGAAGCGAAGCTCGACCCCTCGCTCAAACCGTCACCGCAAGCGACGCGCGAACAGCGCCTGAAATTCATCACGGCCAAGTACGTCGAGCGCGCCTACGTCGAGCCCATATCGCCGACGCTCTCGCGCTTCCCCACCGCGGACGAAACGCTCCTCACGGCCATCAAGAAGAACGAGATCCAACAAGTCCTGTACGCGCTGGCGCTGAAGGCGAATCCGAACGTGACGGACCACAGCCGCAACACGCACTCGGTGTTCCTGGCGCTCGCAGCCGCGGACCCGGCATCACCCTCAGGGTCGTCGACGTCGAAGGAGTCGCTCCCGCTGCGCGCGCAGACGCCGAAGGTCGTGGCGTTCCCGATCGCGGAGCTGCTGGTGCAGAACGGCGCGGAGATCCCGGGGACGCTGCCGCAGTTCCCGCTGAGCAGGAGCGCGATCCTGTATGTTGACCAGAAGCTGGGGAGGGTGAGGCCGGCGGGGGAGAGGGTCGGGGATCGGGTGGGTGCGCTGCCGCGTGCGAGCGCGGGGAGCGTGGGCGCGATGACAGGGGGAGGCGGGGCGGGGGCGGGAGTGAGTCCGCAGGAGAGGGAGAGGACGAGGGAGGCGAGGTTGCAGAAGAGGGTTAGTGCCGGGGGCAGGCTGGCGAAGACAGTGATTCCTGAGAGGTGAGGTGGGGGGAACCTGAGGGATGGGTGTTTGGAGTAGGCGGGGAGGTAATGGAGGAGGGAGGGGCGGGTTTGATCTAATGATTGCGATTTGAGATACCAGGAAGGCGGGAAGGAGGGGATTTTGAAGCATCGGCGTTTCTTGGGCGGGGTGTTCTGTGCGTACCTATGACTGCATTATGAATGTGGGGGAAGATGGGACGGGAGGGCGAGGAAGGCATTGGGGGGAGGGTGGGTGGTTAATGGGTGTATAATGAATGAGTGCATGGATGGCACGGCGTGGCACGGCATGGCATGGGCTTGGATATGGGTAGGGGAGCGTGTATGGATAGAGTACTGCCGCGGAATCAATATCGAGAGGGCGCGATCGATGTTCGTTGTTCTCTGTTGTGCGAATGTGGCGCGTGAAGTGAGCCTCGGAGGAAGATTGGAGTGTTGGAGTGTGAAAACCGGTGAGGTCTAGAAGGGAAGCATGATGTCTTGACTATTGAAGCTCTTGCGACTACTTTGGGCCGGGGGAAGAGAAAAAGAGGCGGGGGGGTATTTGTTGATGTAAGATCCTAACTCGCTCTAGAATGCTGTTTAGCCGCGCGCTCTCTTTCGTTAAGCCGACGTAGCCTGCCTTCGGCGAAACGAATTCGAATTCCGTGAATGTTGGTATAGGTCAAGTCCTACTCCGAAGACATATATATCTATTGTCAGAATTTTGGCTGAGTCATGGCCAAGAGGCTTCACATCGTCCTCTTTAGATTCGGTAGGGGGCCGTGATTTGGATCCGCATTTGAACCAGAGCTGATCTTACTGAGCTTGATCTTCAATTCTGGGAAGTATTAAGTAAGTGTCTACCCCTTCATGCCAATCTTATAACTTTACCTGCTGTTGTATGTTTTTGACCCTTTTTTAGAGAGCAAAAGGATGGATGAGATGGTGGATCGAGCTTTAAGAAGGAGAAAAGGGAGATCGAGGGTTGTCTCGAGGTCGCTACTCTTTTCATGGAGGTGCACTCTAAGCCCTGGCCCGAGTCTCGCGAGGAGCGAGGCTATCGACGTCGTTTCCCCAATTTCAGTTGCGTGCCACAGAATGAATACGTTCAGACATTTCTCACCGCTGCTTGAGGTTTGACAAGATGCGATATCCGTGTGGTTGATTAGCCCATCTAACACCAATGAAGCTCATAGTATACACGCTGCAATAGCCTCTACCCTCCCATGCAAGGTCAATAAACGCCCATCCCGATTCCCTCTCCATCACATTATCCCTCTAATCCTGCTTCAACGGCTTGTAAATCTCCTCAATCCCATCCTTCGTGATAACCATCATCTGCAGCCCATCACCCACCTCAATATGTCTCTCCACCGCACTATCAAACGCATCCTTGACCAAATCCTCCACCTCCCCCCTGCGCAGCGGCACCCTCTCCCTCTCCTTCAACGCATGTCCCTCCCCGCTACCCGGCTCATACTGGTTCTTGAAATTGACCTGGTTGTCGAGGAACGGCATGATCAGACTCGCCGCCGCGCCCGCCGCGCGGCACTGCTCGCGCTCGTAGCTGCCCACGGGGTCGTACGAGTAGACGGCGCCCTTGCCCTCCTCGTCCAGGCCGCCCAGGATCGCGTGCACGTAGTACGGGAAGAAGCGCTTCTGGTACAGCATGATGGACAGGCGCTGCGCCGCCGCCTTGACGCCCATCGGCTTGCCGTGCTGGTAGCGGTAGAGCTTGATGATGGCGTCAAGGCGCTCTTTGAGGGCGTGGCCGTCGGCCGCGAAGCCGACGACGGAGAGGAGAAGCGTGGCGTCGGATTGCGAGGCGTCGGAGCCGCCGATCTTGAAGACTTTCGGTGCGTAGCGCGTGTTGATGCTGTAGCCGGAGGTGGAGCGCGTGTCGCCGGCGAGGATGGCGAAGGAGTCGCCGGCGATGGCGAGGGTGGAGCCGCCGTTGTCGGTGTAGCTGGGGAGTGGTTAGGATGGTTGGAGGGCTGCTGGGGAGGAGGAGGGCAGGGAGGGCCTTACGGGTTGAAGCCGTGTTGGCGGTGGTCAGCAGAGGCGGAGGAGGGTGCGGCAGCTTGGTTGAAGGAGTAGTTGGGGCCGTTCATCAGCGGGTTTTGGCTGAACATGGCAGCCATCTTGGGCGAGCTGTCTTCTGTCTTCTGTCTTGTGCTGTTGAGCTGATGGGGTATGAGATAGAGGTCGGTTTATAGGCGCAAATCGTGGTATGATGGGTCGTGAATGTGTAGTGAGATAGCTGTGATGGAGCTGTGATGGAGCTGTTGGTGATATGATGAAGTTCGGTTGCGTTGCGTCGCCAAAGCTGCCTGCTACTTACTCTACCTACCTACCTACAGTACAGTTGGGTACGCGACAGGGGTCCATAGGTCGACAAAAGCTTCTACGGTAACCTTGGAGTCCGCGCGACGAGGCTCGAATTATTATTTGGGAGGCCTCTTAATTATCGCGACTTTTAGACGTTGGAGTTGGAGCCGCCAATTTTGGAGGCCATCTTTGGCAATGGATACGTGAGTGGTGATGCTTCTCTTGGAATTGAATTGTTTGATGCTAATTCTAACCAGTCGCACGAGAGGCATCCGGCGCAGAGCGTTGCAAAAAATCGCGGCGCTATCTGCAACGTCATCGACGAAGTCCGGGGGAAACAACGGCCTGGAGAGGTTATATAAGTTGTCTCCTCCTCCCGAGAATTATAATGGAGTTTCCAACGGCTATGATGGAAGAGAGGGCCTCTCTTTGGGAGGGGTTGCTATGGTAGGTTCTCAATGTCCATCCTTAACAACAATTCAATGAGAAAGCCCCTGACGATCATCCGCAGAACATCAGAGAGTTCGAAGTCCTCCTTGCACTCTGCAAAGCCGCGCCTCTCCTCGAAGATTACGATAATTCCAAAAAGCTCGCTGCTCAATTGGCGCCATACACCCGCGAAGCACATACACAAGTCTTCGTTCCCTCACCCTTTTTCAGAGACATTGAGCCGTCCCCTACCGAATCGCTCACCTACAACTTGACCAGTGCCCTCTTATCATTGGGAGTAAATCACGATGGGTTGCAGGAGTCCATATCCCGAGATCTCTTCAAGTATCTCGACCGATGCGAATCTACGGCGAGCTTTCTCACTGCCAGAAACGAAGCTGCGGTGGAGAATGAAGAGTCGGATAATATTGAGGATGCCATCAACATTGCAAGAGCAGCAATCTCTCTTCTGGGATTTTTGGATGCTGCAGCGACATACACAAATTTCTGGACTGCCAGCCAAAGGCTTACCTTGATTGCCCTGGTGAAGAAGATTCTGTCCGAAGGATTTGTGGTCTCTGTTGAGACGTCATTTTCGAGGATCCGCAATTATCATTCTTCGAATGGGGTCGTTAAAGAATGGAAGAGCTATGTTCGGCATTATGCGGCGATAGGTCGTCCTCTCGGTGCTATGCTGTTGCAACGGAGCTTTATGCGGCTTCTGGTCGCCGCGTCATCGCTTCTGATTACGGATGCAAAGACACTTCGAAGCTACGGTATGTTGGATATGATGATGGGCGATATGATACCACGACCGTTGACATCTCATGGGGCGGAGACTTTGGCCAGCGTTGGAACAATGGCTGAAATCGCTAGTGATGAGATGAGCAAGCTTGAAGATGGTGCCGATTATCTGAGGCTTGGGTCGGCATGGCAACAACGACTTGCCTTTGCTGTAAAGGCGGGCGCTCTCACAAGCTATCTCAATTGCGCTACCCTCAGTGATGAAGCTGCGGACGCAGACATCCTTATGGGTTGGTTAGAGGAAAGTCTCGTTGACCCAATTCAAATGGCTGATGAGACTTTGGCCAACGTCGTTCTCCGATGTATGGCATTGGTCTCCAAACTATCTCCAGATTTGGCTCCAAATGTGAGCAGGCTGCTTCCTCGATTCATCGTCCAAAGTGCTCCTCGCGGCGAGACTGTTGCGGTGGCCTCAACATGCTTGGCTTTCGTTTTGCGTCTGCTATCGCAAGATGCTGTGATTACCACACTTTATACTCTTGGCAATGTCCTCACTCCTGGTTCCAATCCTGAGAGAACTATAGCTAGCCAGACCACAGGCAGCAGCGTCAATAGCTATGGCAACAACGGCTTTTATGATGGTAGACAGACTGGTAGTGCGATTTCGCTGGCTGTAGGTGGCGAGCAAGAGGCGGTAACTGCTTATGGAAACGTTGTACAAGCCATTCGGGTTATTGCAGAAAGTTGCGGAGATGACAAGATCACGGCTCTTGCTCAAAGCATGCTCCTTCAGAAAATTCACAAGATCGACAAGACTACGGATACTGCAATCATTTATGAAGCGGCTGTTTTGGCCGTGAGCGGCGCTCCTCTTGATCTGAGGGCTCTTCTTAGATTTTATGCCAAGCTTACTCAGGATGCTGTGGCAGCGGAAGATCGAAGCTTGTTAGCTGCTCTGCTGAAGACTAGAAATTATCTGTCCAAGAGCTTGAAGAAGGGTACAGCCGCTTATGATATTTACATCGAGCATCTGCTAGAGGCGATTATCAGCAGAGGTGATGTGCATCAAACACACCATACTCGTGAGTCTGATGTCGAGCTCGCTGCCAGGGAGATTGAAACACTCGTTCAACCTCTCGCGATTTTGATGTCTGCCAGGAATTTGGTTGAGGAGAAGGATGATTTTGACGATGATATTTCAGCCCTGGTCAGAGATGCTTGGTTCAATATGGTTGTTCATGGCTTTACCACCTGCACGGATCGTGGTCAAAAATACATTAACGAACTTCGCGTTTTTGCTGCACATTCTAAGCCGTTGGTCACTGAGCAAAGAGGGGAGCAGCTTGAGAGCGACATCGAACTCAACAGTGTGCTTCGCAGAGGCATGAACTCGGAACACGAGGCCACGCAAAAGAAACGACTCGCAATATTGATTCCGACAAAATCATCCGAGATCCGAAACTTGAGCTATCGCAAGATTATATTCTTGCATGCAGCTTACTTGGTGGAAACGCTCCGTGCCGAGTCTGGTGATTGTACCAATGCCATGATATACTTCCTCGAGCCTGGCATGAGAACCGGGGATATGAGCAACGTCATGGAGGCCATCACTTTGGCGGTCATCGATACTTATCTGCGAAAGGCTATGAGTGGTACAAACCCAACTTTCTCCGCATCTTACGTCGCTAAACAGCTTGTTTCTATTTTTACTGGTTGTTGCCATCGTATCGAGAGGGTCCAGCAAGCAGCAATTATGTGTGCCGATAAAATCCTTACGCATGTCACATCTGCTCTTTGCCAGAAGACATCGCTTTTTGCACTTCTGGAATTGCTTACGCTCATGTGGATAAGTTGCTTAGAGGCTGAAACGGATGAGTATGAATGGAAGTCTTCGTTTACATCTGCTCGGATCAGAGTCACAATACAGCTTGGAGACAATTTTGAGTTCAGAAAGAAGACGCTGAACACACTTTACATGAAAGCCAAGGTCTGGGTTACGAACGTTATCAACATTGCTCCACTAGATGTCAAAGGTCTCTTGCAAACATATCTTTCCGAGTACGATGACAACGGAGCATACGGCCATATTTCTCTGGGAAGATCGTTTGCAGCTGAAATGGGAGGAAAGATTCCCGACACAGACCAAAAACTCGGGGCTATCAATCGCCATGGAGACGCCAATATCAATTCCATCTCTGATTTCTTTTCTCAATATACCACTCGACAGGAGTACAGGTATGCCGAAGCTCTTGCAGATCACGATGCAGACTGGCTCAATTTTATGAGAATCAGCGATCCACGCGCCTCCATCGCCATGGAACGAGGAGGAAATGGTACGGAAGGCGCAGATGCCCTTACAGTCTTGAGGCACTTGGACGCTAGGATGCAGAATGGAAAGTTCATTCCAATTGCTGAGTTGCGTGATGTTCTTCGAAGAGTAGCAGCTTTGCTGTGCCGTGCTAAATCGGACGAGGGTCCTCTTGTGAAACATTTTGTTAGTATCCCGTTCGGGCATTTCAGTAAGCAGACTATTAAGCTCGGCATATCCTTATGGCTCGGGGTTATCAATGAGAACCCGAGGATGGAGTCGAGGATTCTTATGGAAGTCGCACAACAGTGGGAGGACACTATCCACAAGAAGAAGGGTATCTTCCACGACCAGTTCAAGTAAGTCGAATTTATACCTTTGGTATCCTGAGATGATCTTACTTACATTCATTAGGCATCCTGATCCATTCTTTGTCAAAGCAGAATATGCTCCTAGTGACAAAGAAGTCTTGCATAAGAGACAACAAGTTGCTCAGAATCTCCTTGCACCTCATTCACGCTTGCTCCAGTTCATTTCGAGTCACTTCAGTGCTACTCGGCTTTGTAGCCCTCATATTCAAAAGACTTTCGTCCGCTTGCTCCGAGCGACTCTTACTGGTTTGATGCACTCTACTGGCCACCCATTGGCAAGAGAGCTGCGTTTCCAGATCATTTTGTTCAGTCTCCGAGTCTTGCGATATGCCACGGTAGTGAGTGGACTCGGGCAATGTCGTCTTAAGGACCAGATTCTATCAGCGGCTCTCAGTTGGTTCGCCTTCGCTCCCCGCTTTTCATTTGGCGGAAACCGGCTCCAGCTCAAGGCAGAGACTCGGTTACTGTCGGATGTCGATTTAGGCTTGAAGAGCGTAAAGTTCATGGTCCCGGAGGAACCAGCATCTCTGAAGCGTCTTCGGGACAAAGAAGAGTTGCTTTTCACTCTGCTTGAAAATGAGCAGTCTAGGCTTAAGGTCTGGCTATATCCGCTTGGCGATGTCAAAGACCAATACGTCCACAACGTTCAGCTCAGTGAGCCATCGGAAGCTGTTGGGTTGCGGCTGGTGAAGACAGCATGGGCCGTTAGCCCTTCGTTGGCTATACATCTAACTACAAGATTTCATTCGCCTAAGCTTCACAGAGAGGTTCGAAATCATGTGCTTAACTACCCATCAAAAGCTATTGATGAGCCAGAAGCATTGAGTGTCCTTGTTAATGGTATTCTTCCAAGTGACGTGACTTGGCAACTGAAGGTAAGCTTTATGTTGTAGATATATGGATATCGACTAACATATTTTTCAGTATCTCCTGTATTGGGCTCCGGTCAATCCTGTTACCGCCGTCACTTACTTCTTGCCTTCATACGGCAATGATCCTTTCGTCATTCAGTACGCCATGCGGTCTCTCGAGAGCCATAATGTTGATGTAACGTTCTTTTACGTCCCCCAAATTGTCCAGTCGCTTCGTTTCGATGCCTTGGGATATGTTGAAAGGTACATCATGGAAACTGCCAAGTTTTCGCAGTTGTTTGCACATCAGATCATCTGGAATATGAAGGCGAACATGTATAAGGACGAGGAGTCCCAAATTGTAAGTAGATGATTCCCTACTTAAGAAGAGCACAAGCTGACGTTCTGAAGCCCGATTCCATTAAGCCCAAGCTTGATCACGTCATGGATCACATGGTTAATGGCTTTACTGGTGCTGATAGAGAGTTCTTTGAGCGAGAGTTTGAATTTTTCGATGAGGTTACTAGCATTTCTGGAAAGCTCAAGCCGTATATCAAACGTCCAAAGCCAGAGAAGAAGCAAAAGATCGAAGAAGAACTACGGAAGATCAAGGTCGAAGTGGGTGTTTACTTGCCAAGTAACCCAGATGGAGTGGTTATTGGCATCGATCGCAAGTCCGGCAAACCTCTCCAAAGTCATGCAAAGGCTCCTTATATGGCCACGTTCCGCATCAAGAAGAGTCTAGAAGCAGATATTGAAACCACCGATAATTTGCTTGAAGAAGATGATCCAAAGAAGCAACTTCTAGAGAACAGCATTGAAGTTTGGCAATCAGCTATTTTCAAGGTAGGCGATGACTGCCGTCAGGACGTCCTTGCGCTGCAGATGATTGCTACCTTCCGCGGCATCTTCAACAACGTTGGTCTCGACGTGTACGTCTTCCCCTACCGTGTTACTGCCACTGCGCCCGGTTGCGGCGTCATCGACGTCCTTCCCAACTCCATCTCCCGCGACATGCTCGGCCGCGAAGCCGTCAATGGACTCTACGACTACTTCGTCACGAAATACGGCAACGAGGACTCGGTCCGTTTCCAAGAAGCACGCAATAACTTCGTCAAGTCCATGGCCGCCTACTCCGTCATCTCCTTCCTGTTGCAGTTCAAAGATCGCCACAACGGCAACATCATGGTTGATGACCTCGGACACATCCTGCACATCGACTTCGGGTTCTGTTTCGACATCGCGCCGGGCGGCGTGAAGTTCGAGCGTGCGCCATTCAAGCTGACTACGGAGATGGTGGCCGTGATGGGTGGGAGCACGGATCACCAGAGCTACAAGTGGTTCGAGGAGCTGTGCGTGAAGGCGTTCTTGGCGAGCCGGCAGTACGTGGAGAAGCTGAGCCAGCTGGTGCTGCTGATGATGGACAGCGGGCTGCCGTGCTTCAAGCCGGAGACGATCCTACATTTCAGGGAGAGGTTTGTGCTTGAGAAGAGTGAGCGGGAGGCGGCCAATTTTATGAGGGGGCTGGTGAAGAAGAGCCATAGTAGCTATAGTACCGGGGTTTATGATCAGTTCCAGTTGTTGACGAATGGGATTCCTTATTGAGGAAATATCGAGGAGATATCTCAGCGCGAAGAATAAGGAGGTAATAGAGAGATATATAGAGAGATTAATGGAATAATATGTGTAAAGGCGCCCTGTGGCGCTGATGAAGTTACTGAGAGTTAGATCATTCTGCTTTTCTCAATATCTGGCGCAGAGCAGACCGCAGCTGCCTCTTCCAAGACAAAGGCTCGTCTGTCACTAGGATCAAGCTCCAAATTCCAACACTTTTCCAACGAGGCTTTCGTAGAATTCTGCATAATGGTGTGCGCGCCCGCCTTCTCTTACGTCTCTCCTCCTATTTTACTCTGATAAGAACCGTCTATCCACTTTGCAAAACTAGTTGGATCCGGATGTAAATTCGCGTGGGCTTTATGTCGCGTCTTGAAATCTTAGGAACCTATCCCGAGCAGTAGATCTGGGTAGAGTTTAGACAGGGCTAAGCATGGGTACGAAAGCTGATGTGGACAGTGTCTGCTAAATATAATTAGATCCTGCGTTTTCTAAGATTTGAAGCTATTTAGGAGTTCCACACGCATCGTTATATTGTTGTATCTCTAATCTTCGTAGAAGACGAACACATCTAGGCTTAACATCCAGCGGAACGCACAATCGACATCATCTAGTTCTGCTTTGCAAGTCTCTCCCCTGTCCTTGGACAGTTAATTATCCATCTCAATATTCCTAGGCCGAGGGATACCGGATGGACGATCTTCTGACGGAGACCGAAATGGATGGCTATTGCGCTGTTTGTGCCCGAGATCCTTCCGTCTCTTGCTCTCTCTCACGCAGTTCCTCAACGCAAGCCATATCGCTGCCTTTGCGATTCTCAGGTTCTGTTTGGAGGCTTGGGAATACGCGTGAATGGGGAGAACGAACCCTCTTGTCTTTCGTACAAGTCTATCACTACAGATCTTGCTCGAAGCGTCCTACGTCCGAACGAGAACCTGGAACAATGGCATTTGCCAGCTGCACCATCCTCACAACGTATTCCTAGTGGGAGACAAGCCAAAGGATCCAAGAGCGCCGAGGATCCTTCCCCACCGGGCGAGATTTCCAGCTCTTCTGCTGTAAACTCTCGTAAGGAGGGACGTGAGCTCAGCCTCGGCTTACAGGAGCAGGACCAAGAAGTGAAACTCCGCGAGGGAGATGGATTGATGGACATTGAGGCTTTGCTCTAACATCTGCTAATACAAGCGGCGTTTCCTGGGAGACCTTATCGTCCGACGCATTTGCCCAGTTGTCTTATAGCGCAACTCTGTCATCGTTATTCGGCGCGGTCCGTCATTCATGCAACAGCCCATGATGGAACTTCTCAGTCCCAAGCCGGATGGAATCATTAATGAATGTAGCGCACACCTAGTCTAGTTCTAATACGTACGCCGCTTTGAGCAACATGGATAGATAGGAGTCGTGTTATTTAGTCATCTCCCTCCCTCTATTTTAAAGAACTCGATTTTATCTCCCGCAGACGGAAAAGCCACGGTTCTCGTTCTGCCTCGCGGAACACGCCGCTGCTCGGATCGTTACAGGTGCAGATGTTTCCGTGCTTGGAGACGTCTAAAACAGTCGAATGCATCGAGAGCAGCTTCCACGTCTGATCCAACCGCGTCCATCAATCGGTGGGCGAGATCTGTACGACAAGGAGAGGAGGGGCTCCACCACACGAGAAGCGTCTCAACAATCTATACAAGCCGGCCCGCAAGCACCGTGCTTTTATGCGTGCGTTTGTGACGAATTGGAGCTGGGAACATCGAAATTCAAAAGTCTCCATCTATCGATCAGCTTCTATCGATCAGCAGGTGCGAGACGACTTCGATAGCGGCTATTTGCAATCGGCCTCCGGCTATAATATGCATCGCCGACGGATTCGGGGGACTACGCGGAGAGAGGCAGGGTCTGTCCTTGATCATCGCAGTCCTCCGGCTGTCTCATGCGTAGCAGAGATTCTTCCGCCGCCTGGATCTCGGGGAGGAGAAATGAAGACGAAGGGACTTATGCGGGCCGGACGGGCACTCTGGCGCGTCCGATGTGGCGCGATGGATGGTATCTTTAACCTCCACTCCCACGACATCGGCGAAACAAGATCTCCATTGCATCTCCTTCTCCTCTGCCCGCTCTCCCCAACGCACCGTTACAGACATCACAGCCTCGTCGTCCAAGCAAAATACGTGACCCCATCCACCCTCACCTCCCCCCTCTCATTCCTCACCGTGTCCTCCGCCCTCAACGCCTCCAGCACCCACTCCCTGAGCCTCTCCTTCTCGCTCCCGCCTTCCCCCTCTGGCGTCTCGGACAAATTCGCAATCTGGCTCAGCGTCGCGTAGCGCTCCCACAGCGCCTCGTCGGAGAGATAGACGCTCCACTCGACCTGCTGTGCCGCGAGCGGGACGCTGAAGCCGCGCTGCTCCTCGAACACGCGCTGCCACTCCATGTGCCGGAAGCGCGGCGCCGAGTCTTCGTGGGCGTAGAGGTGGGACTTGAGCGCCGCGGTCCAGGACTGGGGGGTGGGGTGGGTGAGGGGCGCGTTATCTGGTGGGGGTTTGTTAGGAGGAGGAGGGTGAGGTCGAGGGGTTCGGAGGTATTGGGGAGATCTAGGAGGGGGAGGAGGGGAAAGGGAGAAGGGAGAGTGGAGGGGGAGAGGACAGACAGTATTCCACGTTCCAGATCATCCCCAGGACCGCACCGGGCTTCAGGACTCTCGCGATCTCCCGAAGCGCCGCTGGCGTCGCGAACCTATCGCCGCATCAGCGCCGTCCCCATTCCCCACTTCGCGTCACATCCCATCTCATCTCTCCTCCGTCTCTCGCTGTCACCACTCACCAATGGAAAGCCTATCCTCGCCAGTTAGTCACGCCGCACCTCATCCCCGCAGCCACCGAACCACGCACCTGCGCAGCCACACACGCATCCGCCCACGCCGCCTCCAGCGGCACATGTTCCGCGTCGCCCTCAGTGACCGCCACGTTCCGCAGCTGCTTCGCGCGCAGGCCCGCGCGCATCTGCGCGTGCGGCTCGACGGCGACGATCTCGTAGCCTTCGTCCCGCGTGGCGAGAAGGACGGTGAATTTGCCCGTGCCGGCGCCGAGCTCGAGGACGTGTGCGCCGGGCGCGGCGGCGATGTTCAGGCGGGACAGGAAGGCGGAGAGGATGGCGGGGGGGTAGGAGGGTCGGTGTTGGTCGTATGCTGTGGCGTTGTGGAAGCCGGAGGAGGCTTGGGCGGGGAGGACGAAGGGGGAGGAGGAGGAGGAGGACGGCATTTTGGGGGATGGGTGTGAGGAGGAAGTGAGAAATTTGCGCTGTGATTGTCGAGGACTCGAGGAGAGGAGAGGATCCAGGCAATGAATAGATGAGCGGTTATCTGCCTTTCTTGTAGGAAGGAAGTATTGCTTGTCTGAGACGGTTAAGGAAGTAATCTCACTTACTGTTGGAAAGGCGCGGGGTTGACCTGAGATGCTAAGATGCCGATATCCGCTCGTCGTTCATGGAGCGACGATGAGGTGATTGTGCCAAGCGTCTCGTGACTCGAGGGGTGAGGTTCGAAAAGCGAAGTTCATATCTCTAAACGTTGGCAGCGTTTTGAGATATAACAGCGTTTTAATCAATTCATGTCGTTTTTCAGATGTCGAGCGCGTCGGAAAATCATCCGGCCAGACAGTATCACGTGCCTCTAGCATTTACTCCCTATATTATATCACGTGATCGATATGATTCTATATCCCCTGCGCTGTGGGTCAACAGCCACGATTGAAGGGAGAGCTGATGGATTCTTGAGAGGTAGCAATCGCCAACCCCTAGACATGCCATTGTAAGCTGAATGCAAGTCTCTCTGTCAAATGTATCCCTGACCATTTCAGATTGCACCCCTGAAAGAGTTCCTCCGCAGTGATCTGTCTGACTTTTGCAGTCACTACTGACGCCAACATCACCCGCATGGACTCAACATCTAATATTACAGCTAGCCTGGTGTTGATGGCGTAAAAGCCAAAGCCGCTCATAGGCCGCGTGCCACTCATTGAAGCGTTCGGATTTGCTTTACCAACAGTTACCTCTCGGAAAGCGCTGAATACCCCGGCCCTTGGAGTACACCGGAGATGTTGCATCCTTGGGCAGCATAGCTCTAGCTCTGCAAATTTTCTGCACCTCGAACTCGCTGTGTCACATGCCTTGACGAAAGGATCAATGGATGCATAAGCTTCGGGCAGGGCAAAGCGGAACCCTTGGGCTCCTCCCTACGCTGAATGGAGAAAACAGTCACACTTGAAGATGTCGAGTTGCTGATAGCTGGCTCATGGACGATATGTCAAGGGATTGCGTGAGCTAAAGTCGTGTCTGCTATAGCGACCATGTCTGTCAAATATGTGCAGAATGGCCGTCGTTGACGTACAATTTTGCTTTCCCATGGAAAGCCATCGCAGCTCCTGCTCTATTGACAAGACTGCGCCTGGACAGAAATCCCATGCTATGAATTGCCAGAAGATCCGGCATGGTTTCATTTGACAGGAGCAAATATGCCGTGACAAGGCCCACCAATATCTCTGACAAAGTATTGAAGGGGAAACCAATTGAGACGAGCTTACTGGTGCGGAAGCAAAGACTGGATATCTGCAATAATGGGCAGCGTCGAGCCGAACAGGGGCATTGTGCATCTTTTCGGTCTGTGGACTCGCAGAAACGGAACGAACTACCTGTGCCAATGTTTACACAGCAACTTCGAAGCACGGCTTTTTGCTCTCCAAGAAAACAGTCTGGCCGCGTAAGGTAATGGTAATTGGTCAATGGTAGAGTAGCAACGAGCAACAAGTAGCGTTCATGAGAGTGGAGAGAAAAAGGAAATACATGGGCAGCAAAGTGAAAGCCAGTGGCGGGAGAGTACGACGGAAAGATGGTGCAGATCTGCAGGATGAATAGTGGTGCATGTACTTGTTTGTACCTCTTCACGAAAAGTAAATGATGAAATGGAGAACCTTCCTGCGAGACAGCATGCTCTTGAAAAATGTGGTAAGAGTACTTGCTTCATGTTTTAGCAGATGCCAAAATTTCCCATCCATAAACGCAGATAGAATAATAGATGCATCATGCCATGAATGGTGATATATCGTGGACAGAAATCAGGAGTCATCAAGTCGTGATATTCCATCAGGACTGAATGAGCCGCAGCCAGGGCTTTCTTACGCTTGTCTCGTGGGTCGTTCGATGAGGAAAGACTTCGAGATCTGCTAGCTGCCCATCGTAGGCTTCACAGGAGCAGAAATGCAGTGTGGCTGCTAAACTGTTTGGTTTAGGCTTGAGATAAGATGGAGCGAATGATCTCCACAAGCATTGACAATATCCTTCGGAGAAAATCAATGGAACCTGTGGCCCTGGAGATAGATGCGGCGATCTCTCTCCGGATGACGCTGAGAGCCTGAGATGACTCAGCTCCTCGGTCATCAGTGCAGTCCGAGTGGCTCTGATGGTGGTTGTGTGCACAACTTATGGCCCATAAAAATAGATGGAGGACTTCGAGCGCCGAGCTCGGGTAGTGAAGGAAGGCATGGTCGGTCCCGGTTTTCTGGATGTATTTTGCTAGAAGTCATATGCGACTTTGATGCGTATGGGACGGCATTTGGGGTCAGACGCTTGGATCTTTCCTCTTGGCCGTCAAGATTATCCTGGAAAAAGGAGATAAATCCACTTGGACATATGGAGACTGTTGGCTGCTGCAGAAGTGGAGACGAATCTCCGGGGCTCAATGTGAAGGAAGCCATGCTGAGATCTCGTTTTTGTTGTTCAGCCTACGTGCTGTTTCGATTATGGCCCCGCCTACACACTGTCGCAGAGCCCCCGGCGACAGGATAATTCGACATTGGACGACGAGAGATGCGGTCTTGAGATGTGCAGGAATGGATTGTTGGAGGCTACACGTCACATTTAGGAGATTGATGATGGAAGAAAGGCATTGATAGTTCACATACCGAGATACCTATGGTCGATGTAGAGGTTTGGGAGATTTGGAGGATTTGAGATTCGGAGGCTCTGGGATTTTGAGGATGCCGGCATGAGGGCGGATGTCAAAAGTTTACTGCGCGGGGAGCGACTACCTAAACTCGGCTAGCTCCGCCCATCGGTCAGGGGACATGATCGCATGCAAGTCATCCATCCAAACATGGCATTTTGACATTTGACACTTTGATATTTTGGCATTTAACATTTTGATACTTTGACATTTGGACACCTTGACATTTCTAGATTCCCCACGCTGAGGGCAGGAATCACAAAAGACCGACTGCCCCTCTGCGCCGAGTCGTCGACCGAAATCCGAGGCATGGCATGGCATGGCACGGCACGGCATGGCATCAACATCGGAAGCTCGCCGAAGATCGGAAAGCACCTCCTTCCTGTTTGCACAGGTACATACCTCAATATCTACATATCTACATATCTACATACCATACATACAATACTCTGGACATATGGAGCAAGGAACAGGGAATAGCACCTATCGCAGCGGTTTGCTACCTCGAAAGTCAGAACAGCACATGGGTAAATGGGTAAATGGGTAAAGGACGTGGTCCCCTCCCCTCTCCCCCACCCCGCCACCCGCCACCCCGCCACCGGCCATCGCCCATGATGAAGCCCTCGGCAACTTTCCACTCTCCCACTTTCCCATGTTTCCAGGTCGGAGAAGCAACAATTCCCATACCCGACACGACGCCCTCTGCCCTTTCCCCCCTGCCCTTTCCCCCCTGCCCTTCTCCCCTCCCTCCCTCTTCCCCTGCTACTTGGCCATGTGCATCTAGCAGCTAGAGTAATGCTCTAATAGCTAACAGATCTGTACCTAGCAGCTAGATTAACACTCTAATAGCTAACATATCTGCATCTAGCAGCTAGATTAACACTCTCATAGCTAACATGTCTGCATCTAGCAGCTAGATTAACACTCTAATAGCTAACATATCCATCCCTAGCAACTAGAATGACACTCTCACAGCTAACATACCTGCAACTAGAGTAGTCTCACAGCTATTAGCTAACACTAACATATCTACAGCTGGCATCTAGAGTAACACTCTAACCACTAATGCCTCTACAGTCCGTTTGGCTATTTGATCTGCCCGTCCAGGTCCACACTGCTACTTCGTATATCAGGCCGAAGGCCGAAAGACGAAAGACGAAAGACGAAAGACTACTTGCAAGCCCTGCCTGCGGCTCAATCACTCAGCCCGCCGCCATCCGCTGCTCCCTGAAGATCGTTCATCCCCTGCCTGTCTCGCCCGAGTCTAGACTCCATCTTTTATCTCTATACATACCGGCAGAACACCTTCACGCAGCACTTCTTTTTCTTCTCCTCCTCCTTCTTCTTCTTCTTCTCCTTCGTCTGTTTCTCCTGTTTCTCCTGTTTCTCCTTCCCCTTCATTCTTCATCCTCTTCGTCTTCTTCGTCTTCTTTTTTCTATCCTGGCATGACAACAGCGATCACCATTTGGCCGGCTCCTGTTCCCGTCTATTGCTTTTCATGCCATGTTTTTAAAATAGCTTTTTAATATAGCTACTGCCCTATGTCACTCATACCCGCGCAACAATAGAGCTTGTCAATTCCAGCCATTGGCAGCGGCCGCTGTCGTTCAACGTTTGAACTTCCGGCGTTTGTCGAAAGTTCAGAGCCTACACCTTCTGTTTCCTCAGCACATAATCCCCACGACGTTCTATTTTGGAATATAGGCAATCCCGACGTCGCTACTATCCATCCATCAGTATTTTCTATCGACGACGATCTATAAGAAACTCCTCGAAAGGTACGTGTATCTATCATTTCATTGTGTTCTACACCAGCCGACCATGTTTGGGGGCTGACCATTCTTCGCCTTCTCTTGACCTGCTCATTAGCCCAATTTAATCGCTCTTGTATCTGTTTTGGACTCGCTGACATGGCATTCGGTTTTGTAGAGTATTGGGCCCTCCTATCTTCGAGAATTCGGAAATAGGTGATTCGTCTGGCACAAACCAGCCTTCTCATCAATTGCTCGACACCTTCGCCAGCATCCAGCATCAAGTTCTTCGTCCCGTCCATTGACTCGCCCAGTGATGCCGAACCTTCCTGAATCATCCAGGGAGCAATATGGCTCTTCTCCGGCTGCCAACTCCCAGTCTCGGTTTCAATCACAGCAAAACCACTATCCGCAGCAATCTGGACAAAACTTTCCGTCTTCCGCGCAATCAAACTTGACCCACGGACAAGGCTCCGGACGACCTTCACCTTCACCTCTTAACATGGGTTCATTCGTCGGAGCACTGCCAGAAATCAACTACGGCCAAGGCTATCCTCAGCAGTCACCCCAAAGCTTTCAAACAGCACCACCAGGCTCCCTTCTTGCGTATCAGTTGCAACAATTTTCTCAATATCCAGGACAACCTGGATCCGCTCAACCTTCGAGTCCAGCTTACAACACACAGTTCCCTCAACAGTTCCAGGCGATGTATGCACCTAATCAAGGCCCACATGCGCAGATTTCTCAATCTGGGCAGCCTGCTAGTCAGCAATTTTATTCCAGCCAGGGCTTTCCACAGCAGCAGCGTCAGCAAGCACAGCAGCAACAGCAAGCACAGCAATTCTTCTATCAACAAGGTCCCCAATTTCCAGGTCAAAATCAAATGTTTGCCGGCAGTCCGTTTCAATCACAGTATGGAAACCGAATGGCCGCTCAAGGAGACGCAAGACAGCCAAATCGCCAGCAGAGCAACGAACAGCTGAGTGCCCGGAGTGGTAGCATTGGAAGAGCGGAAAGCGCAGGTAAGAACATTTCCTGCCCATTAAAGGCCATGTCTAAACATCCACCAGGATCGAGCGTTAGCAAGTCGTCTGTTATCAGAGGTCCTCCCCGAAAGCCTAAGCAGTCAGGACACGCGCTATGGGTGGGAAATCTTCCGCCAGGGGCCAACGTTGTCGACTTGAAGGATCATTTTTCAAGGGATGCGACTGATGCGATCCTGAGCGTCTTTCTCATTTCAAAAAGCAACTGTGCATTTGTTAATTACAAGACGGAAGAAGCGTGTGCAGCGGCAATGGGAAGATTCCACGATTCAAGGTTTGAAGGGGTGCGGCTGGTATGCCGGTTACGTCGCAGCCCAGTCAATGCAGTCCCAGGAGTTCCTACAGGGCCAGCCGCACTTACGACTGCTCAACCGCCAATTTCAATAACGCCAGTTCCCAACGCTCAGCCACAAGAGGACGAGGTCGAAGATGAGGCCAAGGATAAGGGGACGACGTCTGAGAAGTCGCAAGCTAAAGAGAAGTTCTTTATCGTCAAGAGTCTGACAGTAGAAGACCTGGAAATGAGTGTACGCAATGGCATTTGGGCAACGCAGTCGCACAACGAAGAGGCTTTGAATAAAGCTTACAAGGTGAGCTTCTGCACTTTGCAAGAGAAACCTTTGTTACCATTGCTAACACAAATACAGACCGCAGATACAGTATACCTAATCTTCTCGGCAAACAAGTCCGGCGAATACTTTGGATATGCGAAGATGACATCTCCAATCAACGAAGATCCGAGCGCAGCAATCGCGTTTGCGCCCAAAGCCCAGGCGACCGAAGACCCCGACCAGCCAAAAGCAACAGCAACCCCAGCCACCGAGTCTGCGCCCAGAGGCCGAATCATCGACGACTCCGCACGCGGCACCATATTCTGGGAGGCCGAGACGGACGACGTCGACGGCGTGGAGGAGGATCAGGGGGCCAGCGGCGACAGCGACGGCGACGGCGACGGACCCGCCCCCAAAGCCTGGGGCAAGCCGTTCGAGCTCGAGTGGATCTCGACGAGGCGCCTGGCGTTCTACCGGACGCGCGGGCTCCGCAACCCGTGGAACGCGAACCGCGAGGTCAAGATCGCGCGGGACGGCACGGAGCTCGAGACGGGCGTCGGGAGGCGGCTCGTGCAGATGTTCCATCGGGAGCCCAGTCCTGTGGGCGCGGGCCAGCTGCCGACGATGGCGCCGGCGCAGGTGGCGGCGATGATGGGGGCGGGTGGCTTCGGTCCGTCGCGTCCTTACTAGGCGTTCGCTTGGGTGTCTGGTTCTGGGCAAATCGCTCTTCTCCAACTGCTGACACCTTGACGTTTGGTACGAGTTATGGCTATGCTATGCATGATCTATATCCGGTGACGGAAAAATCTATACCTGGCGCGGTGACCACATTACCATGTCCTCGCGAATTTTCTAATCTCACCGACAATCCGGGAAAGGAGAGGCTGGGTCCCCCTCCCCCTTTTGCCCTTGCTTATGTCAGCCAAACCACGCCCATCCTCGTTTTCCATTGCCAGGGCTCGTCTTGAACACGATGGCACATTGCACGGGGCGAGAGGTGATGTGAGACGGCGTCCCGAGCGCCTACGAGAATAGCCGGAGACGGAGGTGGAGGCGTGGAGTTGGAGTGCCGCTGTGCAGATGGCTGATGTGGGCGAGAGTGCTCCGGAGCTGTATTTATTTCTTGCTATATATCCACCGCATCTGCATGCTCCATTAGAAGGCGTTTGTTTAGCATAGTGCTGCTAGATTGAGGTGGCCTGAAGACAGTCGTGTTCACACGTGCATACATGTATTGTGGCGTCGTCGTGGAAAGGCTACTGTTCGTGTTTTGACGTTCTCGACTGCTGTGAGAAGAGGAGATGGGGGGTTCTGGGCCCCTGCTCTTCTTCGCCTTCTTTCTCTACTACTTAGACCTCCACTGATGCTTGTAATATTCTATATAGACTCTAGAATATAGTTCATCGATAGCCTTAACTCCTTACTTTTAAAGAATTCCAAGATGTTAGAATAAGAAATAAGAGGAGATAGCTTAGATTTGAAGAAAAGATGATTCTACCACAAGTCAAGTTTACCTTATATCTCATCTTACCTTTAATATATTAAATCCAATCAACCTAATCCTAAAATAATCCTATCCAACCCCAACTAGTTCAGTAAAATCATAGAATCTAACCCCCTCACTCATCTCAAACTCTAAGCAACTTACCTCAAGTCAACCATCCTGCAGTACACCCCCCCCC
>Ga0209512_1000921_pt1 | contig 40640 bp, 42 predicted proteins | sample frozenSSSSmetaG_FD_184142 | JGI IMG/M metagenome (GOLD analysis project Ga0209512, IMG submission 184142) | Glacier valley bacterial and archeal communities from Borup Fiord, Nunavut, Canada, to study Microbial Dark Matter (Phase II) -... | ecosystem: Environmental > Aquatic > Freshwater > Ice >...
TCAGGATTTCAAAAAGTTATGACGACCTGAAAAATTATTTAATTAATTGATCATACACCCATTGCAGGTAGCGTTCCTGAAGTCGTGCCGCCAGGTAAGGTGATGCTCAAATAAAAATTAACAGAACAGGATGACCAAGCTCATTATTACCTGGAAAACCACAAAACCGTTCAATTTATTGCCTGCCGGACGAGTAATATTAAGTATCCGGGATTCTTTTCCAGCCCACCCGGATAGAAAGATCTACAAGATCCGGAATATTCCAATGTGTCTGTGCGGATAGCCGTACACAAGAAAACCAGCCCGGTGATCAGTGTGTCCGGCAGTCTTTTGGCTATGACGACATTGATATTGGCTATCGAATTGGTAAAATTGAAATTTTTTTTCTTTTTTCCCTGGCAATGAAAATTCCAGGATCATCAGCCCCACAAAAAAAAAGGAATGGCCAGTGCGGGATAATTTAAATGCATAATGTGCTTTGTCCGTTATCGTTGCGTGCCGTTAAGGAGGCTAAAAATAATAGCTTATCTTTAGTCTACTTAATTGGTATACTAAAGATTGCTAACGCCTGTAAGTTTTACGAAGGGTGATTTTCTGGTGTCCTATGGTTTCGCAGCATTTTCTTAATGTATTTTGATTTATATTTGTCCACTTTATAGATAGACTAATGCAAACTGAATGTTACAAAATACTATTCCAGATATCGCAGCACGAGCCGGAAATCTCCCTATACATGAGGTTATCCGGTTGTTGTCTGATGAATTCCCGGGCCGTGTAACATTTTCTTCCAGTTTCAGTTTCGAGGACCAGGTGATCACGCATGAAATACTCGATAATGCCCTGCAGGTGAAAATTTTTACACTCGACACAGGGCGGTTATTTCCGGAAACTTATTCTGTCTGGAGCACCACTAATGAACGGTACCATACCAATATCAAACCATATTATCCGCAACACGCATTACTGGAAGAATTTGTGTCTGTTAAAGGGCCAAATTCGTTTTATACTTCAGTCCAGAACAGGAAAGACTGTTGTTTTATAAGAAAGGTAGAACCATTAAAACGTGCGCTGGCAGGAAATGCAGTTTGGATAACCGGTCTCCGTGGTGAGCATTCTCTTATGAGGAACGACCTCAACACATTCGAGTGGGATGCGGGTAATAATATTATAAAATATAATCCCCTGCTGCACTGGACCACTGAAGAAACACGAAATTATATTAATGACAATAATGTGCCTTACAACTCTTTGCATGATAAAGCATTTGTAAGTATAGGCTGCGCGCCCTGTACACGTGCCATCAGGCCTGGAGAGGATTTCCGGGCCGGAAGGTGGTGGTGGGAAGACACGGATAAAAAAGAGTGTGGTCTGCATGAAACATCTCTTGCATTAGCGAAAGAACAATAATTATTAAAACACTTATGGGCATATATAAATTTGATTATTTAGACCAACTGGAATCAGAAGCCATTCATATAATGCGTGAAGTGGCGGGGCAGTTTGAAAAACCGGCTTTATTGTTTTCCGGGGGAAAGGATTCCATTACCCTGGTGCACCTGGCATTAAAGGCTTTCAGGCCGGGGAAGTTTCCCTTTCCACTGGTTCATATTGATACGGGACATAATTTTCCCGAGGCGCTTCACTTCCGGGATGATCTGGTAAAAAAGCTGGAAGAGAAATTAATTGTCAGGAATGTCGGAGACACGATCAGGGAAAAAAATCTCAGTGAACCAGCAGGTAAATTTGCCAGCCGCAATGCACTGCAGACCTACACCCTGCTGGATACCATTGAAGAATTTAAGTTCGATGCCTGCATTGGTGGCGCACGAAGGGATGAAGAAAAGGCAAGGGCGAAAGAAAGGATATTTTCTGTACGCGACGAATTCGGACAATGGAACCCAAAACTGCAGCGTCCTGAGTTATGGAATACGTATAATGGGAAAATTCATAAAGGTGAAAACGTGAGGGTGTTCCCAATCAGTAACTGGACAGAACTTGATGTATGGAACTACATCCGCCGTGAAAACATAGACCTGCCCTCTATTTATTTTTCACATGAAAGAGAAGTGCTGGAACATGAAGGCCAGCTGGTGGCGATGTCTGAATTCATCAGGCGGGATGCCACTGATAAAATATCTATCCGAAAGGTACGCTACAGAACAGTGGGTGACATGACCTGTACGGCAGCCGTTGAATCCGACGCATCGCATATTGATGATATTATTGCGGAGATCATCGCCACAAAGACCAGTGAGCGCGGTGAAACCCGGATTGATGACAGGGTTTCAGAAGCGGCCATGGAAGACAGAAAAAAGAACGGATATTTTTAATAATTACTTATGGACCTTTTACGATTTATAACTGCGGGAAGTGTTGATGACGGTAAAAGCACACTAATAGGGCGACTGCTGTTTGACAGCAAATCGATCCTTATCGATCAGCTGGAAGCCATTGGCCGTCAGACAAAGAACAAGCAAAACGGTGAAATTGACCTGGCGCTGCTCACAGATGGACTCCGGGCAGAGCGCGAACAGGGTATCACCATAGATGTTGCTTATAAATATTTTTCTACTCCAAAAAGAAAATTCATAATCGCCGATGCGCCCGGACATATACAGTATACCAGGAACATGGTTACCGGGGCGTCAAATTCGGATCTTATCATTATCCTGATCGATGCACGCAATGGAGTAGTGGAACAAACAAGGAGGCATTCGATCATCGCTTCACTGCTGGCCATCCCACATGTGATAATAGCCATTAACAAGATGGACCTTGTTAACAATTCCCAGGATGTTTATAATAATATTGTTATTGAATATTCTAATGTTGCCAGGTCATTGGGATTGAAAGACGTACGGTATCTGCCGATCAGTGCCATCAGCGGAGACAACATCGTTGAAAAATCTCCCAACTTTTCCTGGTACGAAGGAGAATCCCTTTTGGAAATACTGGAAAATACCGAAGTGCAAGATGACATCAACCATACCGATGCCAGGTTCCCTGTCCAATACGTGATCCGCCCCCAGACAGACGATCTGCATGATTACCGTGGCTATGCCGGCAAAATAATCAGCGGCGTTTACCGCAAGGGCGACAATGTAATTGTGCAGCCTTCAGGATTAAAAACAACGATCAGCTCAATTGAATTAAACGGTAAACCTGTTGAAGAAGCATTTGCACCGCAGAGCGTCATTTTATTAATGGAAGATAATATTGACATCAGCCGCGGAGATGTGATCATCAAAGAAGATTCAATTCCTTCCGTTGAACAGGAATTTGACGTGCTGATCTGCTGGATGGATAAAAAGCCTTTAGTTCCTGGAAATAAATATATGCTGCAATTAAACAGCAGGACCGTGAGAACCGTGGTAAAAGAAATAGCCTACAAGCTTGATGTCAACAGCCTGGAAAAAAATCCCTCTCCGGAACGTGCTGAATTAAATGATGTAATAAGGGCAACAATTAAAACCGCATCACCACTGCCTTTTGACCGTTATTCCAAACTAAGGGTCAACGGAGGAGCTATTTTAATTGATGAAACAAGTCATGTTACGGTGGGTGCGTGTATGATCCAGTGATAAAAATAATAATCGCTGGTAAAACATACTTTAAAAAATAATAAATAATCGCATGAGCAAAGCATTCATCAAACAGTCATTTGTATACCGGAAAAATAAAATTGAACAAATATAAAATGCAGCATGAGCAGCAGTAACAAAATAGTAAAAGTAATTCTTGCAGGCGCCGGACCCGGTGACCCTGAATTAATTACTTTGAAAACACTCCGGTATCTCCAGGAGGCAGACGTGGTGCTGGCCGACAGGCTGGTCAGTGCTGAAATACTCAACTGTTATGTCAATCCCCGTGCTGAAATAATATATGTGGGCAAGCAATGCCGTAAGGGCGAATCCACGCCGCAATCTTCGATCAACGATCTGATGGTGCATCATGCAAGACTGGGCAAGCTGGTAGTAAGGTTGAAAGGCGGGGATGTATCTATTTTTTCCAATATACTCGATGAACTTAAAATATTAGTGGAAGAGAAGATTCCTTATGAAATAATTCCCGGTGTCACTGCGGCACTTGGCGCTGCGGCCTGTTCAGGCATCCCGCTAACTGCCAGGGGACTTTCCACTTCTGTCCGCTTTGTAACCTATTACCGTTCCGATATTGTAAGCGATGAATATTGGAAAGAACTAGCCAACACGAACGATACCCTTGTGTTTTATATGTCTGCCGAAACACTGGGCAGCGTTGTGGATCATTTGCTGATCAATAATATTTCTGCAGACAAGAAACTGGCCGTGATCGGGCAAGCCACTACTCCTGAACAGCACGTGGCTATATATCACCTGCATGAGTTTGCAAAGAAACAAAATAATAATGAATATATCTCTCCGACCATCGCTATTATCGGAAAGGTAGTGACGCTCAACGAACAGTTTGCCTGGATCACTAATAATGAATCACCAAAGGAATATTTCCGTACCAGCCGGACTGCGGTAAAAAAATAATTTCAATATGCTCCCTGAGTTTAAATTAAAAATTATACGAGACCTGGTTGCCAATGCAACCAGAGAAGAGTTAGTCTGGATAAACGGATATTTGGCGGGAGTAATAACTGCTGAAGTGCCTGCTGATGCCCCTGATCTCAAAAGTGTTGTTGGAAAGCTCACCATCGTATACGGAACAGAAACGGGTAATTCAAAAAAAGTAGCTACGGATTTTGCGCTGAAAGCAAAAAAGAATAGTATTAATGCTAAAGTAATCAGCCTTGACCAGTACAGGCTTAATGATCTTGCCAAGGAGGAGTACCTGCTTGCCGTTATCAGCACGCAAGGCGAAGGTGAGCCGCCTGCTGCCGCTAAAAAATTTTATGATCATATCCACCAGAACAGTTTTCAACTTGAAAAATTAAAATATGGCGTACTCGCACTCGGCGACACTTCTTACCCTTTGTTCTGTAAAGCAGGTGAAGATGTGGATGCGCAACTGGAAAGATTGGGTGGCAGGCGCTTTGTTCCCATACAAAGATGTGATGTGGACTTTGAAGATGAAGCGGAGTTATGGTTCAGCCAGGTAATGACGCAGCTAACAAGCAACGGATCAACGGTTGTTAAACCGCAGATTCTTACGGGGTCGCCTGTTAAAAAATCAGGTAAAAAGATATATAACGGAGTGGTTTTATCAAATATTAATTTAAATGACCGCGGATCAAATAAAGAAACGCATCATATTGAGATCAGCGCAGAAAATGTAGAATATCTCCCTGGTGATTCATTGGGGGTGATACCTGAAAATCCACTGCACATTGTAGAACCGATAATTGATCTGCTTGGAGTAAAAAGATCCCAAACCTTTTCTTTTAAGAATGAGGAGATAACTGCTTTTGAATTATTAAAAACAAAGCTTAATATATTTTACCTGCCGGAACGGGTTGTCAGTAAATATGCATTGCTTGTTGAACAGGAAATACCTTCTACCAAAATAGGGTTACTCGATCTCTTAAGAATTTACCCATTGAAAAATAGTGGACAGTTTGAGGAGCTGACCGGCCTGCTAGAACCAGTCTCCCCAAGGCTGTATTCTATTTCTTCTTCTTCTGAGGCTCATGGCGGAGAAGTACATATCACCGTGGCGCGTGATAAATTTCATGTAAATGAAGAGTGGAAATTTGGATTGTGTTCTGACTTTCTTTCCCAGCTGAGGTTAGACAGCAATGTTGAATTTTATATTCACAGGAATAATCAGTTCCGCCTGCCCGCAGAGGATAAGGACGTGATCATGATAGGACCAGGCACAGGCATTGCACCATTTCGCTCCTTTATTGCGCAGCGTGATGCTACCGGCGCTACCGGACGTAACTGGTTATTTTTTGGAGACCAGCACTTTGTGACCGATTTTCTTTACCAGACCGAACTACAAAGCTGGCTCGAAACAGGTGTGCTTTCAAAATTAAATGTTGCTTTTTCAAGAGACACTAAAGAGAAAGTATATGTGCAACATAAAATGCTCAGACATGGTAAAGAGATTTATGAATGGCTGGCAAATGGTGCCTCAATATACATCTGCGGAGCGAAAGAACCGATGAGTGTTGAGGTGGAAGATACACTCATGCAGATCGTGGAAACATTCGGGGGGAAATCTATTGAACAGGCCATTCAGTTTGTTGAACAACTGAAAGACGAATCAAGGTATTTAAAAGATGTTTATTAGAAAATACTATTATGACAGACCAGAATAATTTTTCTTCTACTGAAAAGATCAAACAGGCCAGTGACAATCTCAGGGGTTCACTGGTGGAAAGTCTTCAGAACGAAGTAACAGGTACTTTTTATGAAGATGATATTGCCCTGGTCCGCTTTCATGGCATGTATGTGCAGGATGACAGGGACAGGAGAGAAGAAAGGGCTGAGAAAAAACTGGAGCGGCTGTATTCATTTATGATACGGCTTCGTCTTCCCGGTGGCGTGCTGTCTCCCGGCCAATGGGTGGATCTTCACAACATTGCCGGACAAAATTCAACAGGCGTAATTAAAGTCACTACCAGGCAGACCATTCAGCTGCACGGAGTATTGAAGTCACACATCAAGCCGGCATTAAAAGCATTTAATGAAGCACACCTGACTACAATAGCAACCTGCGGGGATATTAACCGCAATGTGCTGTGTACGTCTAACCCCAGGCAGTCCCCGCTGCATGAAGAAATATTTTCTTATGCTAAGGATATCGATCAGTTGCTTCTTCCTAAAACGCACGCCTATTATGAAATATGGCTGGACGAAGAAAAAATAATAGACAGGCAATCCGAAGAAGATCCTTTATACCAGGACCGGTACATGCCGCGTAAATTCAAGATCGCCATTGCCATTCCACCTAATAATGACGTGGATGTTTTTGCCAATGATATCGGATTGATTGCGGTAATAGAAGATAATAAATTAAAAGGATTTAATATAGCGATAGGAGGAGGGATGTCTACCACCCATGGTAATCCTGACCATTATGCGCGTCTGGGGTCTGTGATCGGTTTTGTTGATACAAGGGAAAAATTGCTGAAAGCCGTATATGAAATACTTACCATCCAGAGAGATTTTGGCAACCGCAGCGACCGCAAAGTGGCGCGGTTAAAGTACACGGTCGACCGGCTCGGCCTGGATTGGTGGAAGGAAGAACTGGCAAGGCGCGCCGGTTTTACCCTCGGCAAAGCAAAGCCTTATAGTTTTGAGACCAGGACGGATTATTACGGCTGGGAAAAAAATTACCAGGGGTTATGGTATTATACTGTGTTCATAGAAAATGGAAGAATACTGGATGATGAAAATATAAAGTTGAAATCGGCTTTACTGGAAGTCGCGAAAACAAATAAAGCGAATTTTATTTTTACCTGCAACCAGAACCTGATCCTGGGCGATATTCAACCGGAAAATAAAGAGGAGATAAGCTCTATTCTTGAAAATTATGGTATCCTGGACCATACTAAAAACACGTCAAGGATCAGGAAAAATTCAATGGCCTGTGTGGCGCTGAATACCTGCCCCCTGGCACTGGCTGAAGCACAGCGGTATATGCCTTCGCTCATTTCCAAAATAGAGCCGCTGCTTGCGTTGTATGATTTACAGGAAGAAAATATTGTGATGCGCATGACTGGTTGTCCTAATGGTTGCGCACGGCCGTTCGTAGCTGAAATCGGTTTTGTCGGCACGGCGCTGGGTAAATACAATCTGCACCTTGGGGGAGATAATCTAGGCATGAGGCTGAATAAAATATACAGGGAAAGTCTTGATGAGCAGGAAATATTAAGTGAACTGAATACCTGGTTCGGAAGTTTTAAGGCCGAACGAAAGGAAAAGGAGAGTTTTGGCGATTATACCTGGAGAAAATTATTTAATTAACTGCTGGGATGTATGTATAGAATTGCCGGCTTTTTATTATTTGTACTGATGTTCCCGCAAAACGTGTCCGCGCAAAAACAAATGAAGTATGTGCAATCATAATCCCGACCCCAGGTAAAAATCTTCTGACCAGCTAAAAATTAAAAGTTGAAACCAGCATCACCGGTAATAAACGAGGTAGAAATAAATAATCTTTTTCCGGTTTTTCTGAAGCTTGAGATGCTTTCGGTTTTAATCGTCGGGGCAGGAAATGTAGGTCTGGAAAAACTGTTCTCCATTATCTCAAATGCACCACTCGCGCGCGTGCTGGTTGTTGCCCCTGAGATAAATGAGGGTGTGCGCAACCTGGCATCCGCTCATGAAAATATACATTTGGCTCAAAAGGAATATGACAGCGCCGACCTGGAAAATGCAGACCTCGTCATTACGGCAATAAATGATCCATTTCTTAGTGAACAGATCAGGAATGATGCTAAAGCAAAAGGAAAACTGATCAATGCCGCGGATAAACCCGGGCTTTGTGATTTTTATCTTGGATCGATAGTAAAAAAAGGCAACCTGAAAATTGCCATATCCACCAATGGTAAATCACCTACCATCGCTAAAAGGCTTAAGGAAGTACTAAATGAGGTAATCCCGGACGAGTTTGACGAGGTACTGCAGAATATGCAGGTGATCAGGACCAAACTCAGCGGTAATTTTGCAGATAAGGTCAGCCAGCTGAATATCCTCACAAAAGATCTTGCCCTGAATGATAATAAAAAAGGAGAGAAAAAGTGGAAGCGGATCGCAACGTATTGCCTCGCCGCTTTTTTCTTTATGATCGCCGGGCACATATTATTATCCTATGTTCCTTTTCCGGCAATAATTGCATCTGTAAAAGCAATACAGATCGATCCTATTTTCTACTGGATGATCGCGGCGGGATTTGCTGCCCAGCTGGTGGATGGCGCGCTGGGTATGGGGTATGGCGTAACCTGCACCACTATACTGCTGTCCCTTGGAGTTAACTTGCCGGTGATAAGCGGAAGCATTCATACCGCTGAAATGTTTTCAAGCGGCATGTCCGGATACAGCCATTACAAGTTCGGAAACGTAAATAAAAAATTATTCAAGGCCCTTTTAATTCCTGGAATTATCGGCGCGGTCATCGGCGCATATGCATTGTCAAAGCTTGGCAATGAATATGCCAACTACATTAAGCCGATACTTGCAGCGTATACTTTATTTCTTGGAGTCAAAATCATTTACGGAGCCTTCAGAAAAACCAAACCACAAAAAGTTAAACATGTAGGCTGGCTTGCGGGAGCCGGTGGCTTTCTTGATTCATTCGGAGGTGGGGGATGGGGGCCGCTCGTAACCAGCACCTTGATTTCGAAGGGACGCACACCTAAGTATGTAATTGGCTCGGTTAGTATTTCAGAATTTTTTGTGACATTCGCCAGCGCGCTGACATTTTTTTCCATGCTGGGAATAAGTCACTGGCAGGTAATCGTGGGCCTGATAGTCGGCGGAACGATCGCCGCACCTATTGCAGCCAGGCTGGCGGGGAAACTCCCGTTAAAAACAATGTTCATCAGTGTGGGCTCGCTGGTAATTTTCTGGAGTCTGAGAGTATTACTGCAATCACTGCATGTATTTTAATTGTTCAGCCAGTTTTGTATTTCTGTTGAAATGATTTCTGCTTCTACCATAAAGCCATCGTGTCCATAAGCAGAATCTATCGCCACTAATTTCGCATGAGGCATGTTCGCAGCAAGGAACTGCTGCTCCACCAGCGGACAAAGTATGTCGCTGTGGATGCCGAATATTAATGTGCGTTGTTGTATCTGTTTCAATACTTCTGTGATAGCGGCATGCCTTCCCCGGGCAAGATTGTGACTGTCCATTGCTTTTGTAAGGATCCAGTAACTGAACGAATTGAAACGGTTAACCAATTTTTCTCCCTGGTACTCAATATAAGAGGAGGCGCGGAATCCATCTGTTTTATCAGTATCCGGATCAAGCTGTTTTTTTACCAGTATTCCATGATTGCGATAACTGATCAGTCCAATTGCCCTTGCGGCTTTCAGACCTTTCCTCCCTGCATCTTCAGAAGCATCCTTCCAGGATCCATCCGCTTCGATGGCAAGGCGCTGTGCCGTGTGCACGGCGATTCCCCAGGCACTTTCTGCGGCGGAGGTAGACAGTAATATCAGCCGGTGGGCCGTACCGGGTTCCATAACGCACCATTCCAGCGCCTGGTAACCTCCCATACTTCCGCCTATTAATAAATTGATCCTGTTTATTTCAAGGTGTTGGCGCAGCAAAATATGTGCGCGGACCATGTCCCTTACGGTAACCAGAGGAAATGAAGAATACCAGGGTTTGCCAGTAGAAGGATCAATGCTCAGCGGCCCTGTGGTGCCATAGCAGGATCCAAGGATGTTCGCGCAGATGATAAAATAATTTGCGGGGTCAATGATCGAACCCTGACCGATCATTCCTTTCCACCATAAGGATGCGTCGGAATTAGCGGTCAGGTGATGGCAAATCCATACGACATTGCTTTTGTCGCTGTTTAATTTGCCGTAAGTGTGGTAAGCTACCGTCAATCCAGGGAGAATTTCCCCATTTTCCAGCTTAAAAGCCTTTTCATACCTGTAATGCTCCATCTTTATGTCATAAATTGCCTGCAAAGTAAAGTGTTGAATATATTACTTTTATGAAAATTTTCAAAAATGGCGAAGGTTGAAATAGAAAGGGTCAATGGTGGATTCGGATTTGAGGCCAAAGATGCTAATGGTCATTGTGTTAAACTGGATACAAGCCCCGAAACCGGCGGACTTGATTTTGGCATCCGTCCCATGCAATTATTACTGATGGGGCTCGGTGGCTGCAGCGGCATCGACGTGCTTTCCATACTTAAAAAACAGCGGCAGGAGGTAAAGGATTTCAAAATACATATTGAGGGAGAACGCGAACCAGGCGTGGAACCTTCATTGTGGGAAGATATTATCATTGTGTTCGAACTGACCGGCGACATCGACCGGGAGAAAGTTGAAAAGGCTTGTGCGCTGTCAATGGATAAATATTGTTCCGTTGCCAAAACGCTTCGTACTTCCGGCTCAGATATTAAGTGGAAAGTAATTGTGAACAATCAATAATAATCATAACAATAGATAATGCCCCTGCATCCCATAACAAAAGCCATCCGCACACAGATAGCGCGCACCAATGAAATGGAGCACTCTTCTCCCATGTTCCTGACCAGCAGTTTCGTTTTTGATAATGCGGAAGACATGCGCGCCGCATTTGCGGATGAGACCGATGATAATATTTACAGCCGTTTCAGCAATCCCGGAGTAAAGGAATTTGTAGACCGGGTTTGCGCCCTGGAAGGCGCTGAGGACGGCTTTGCCACCGCGTCAGGCATGAGCGCAGTTTTTGCGTCATTCATGGCCCTGCTTAAACAGGGAGATCACCTGCTTTCCTTTAATTCTATATTTGGAAGTACCCATACTGTTATTACTAAATTTCTACCCAGGTATGGTATTGAATCCAGCTATATCAGCGCCTCCGATGTGGATACCTGGGAGGCAGCGATCCGTCCCAATACTAAAATGATCTATCTCGAAACGCCAACCAATCCGGGCCTGGACCTTATTGATCTGGAAAAAATTTCTACCCTCGCGAAAAAGTACAACATCATCCTGAACGTTGATAACTGCTTCGCCACGCCAGTTGGCCAGCGGCCAATAGATTTTGGGGCAGACCTTGTCGTGCATTCTGCCACCAAATGGATGGACGGACAGGGAAGAGTGCTGGGAGGTGTTATAGTGGGAAGATCAGATTTAATCTATGATATTTATTCATTTTGCCGGAGTTCAGGTCCTGCACTATCGCCGTTCAATGCCTGGGTGCTGAGCAAGAGCCTGGAAACCCTTGACGTGCGCATGGAGCGTCATTCTTCCAATGCGCTGCACATCGCCCAATCACTTGAAAAGCACGCTGGAATTGCCTCGTTACGCTACCCATGGCTACCAAGCCATCCACAGTACAAGATAGCGCTGAAACAAATGAAAAATGGGGGCGGAATTGTTTGTTTTGACCTGAAAGGGGGACTTGCGGCAGGCAGGATTTTTTTAAATAACCTGCAACTGCTATCACTCACCGCAAACCTCGGTGATACAAGAAGCATCGCATCGCATCCTGCAAGCACTACTCATGCTAAATTATCAGAAAAAGAAAGGGCTGCTGTTGGCATTACCCCGGGTTTAATAAGAATATCAGTGGGACTGGAACACCGGGATGATATCCTTAACGATATACTGCAGAGTCTTGATAAATGCTGAGGGCTGTATCTGAATCTTAACGCCCTGAATGTCAACCGCAGGCACTACGGCACGCAGGGGGAAATAATCAATGTCTGAAATTTTTAATTTGACAAGAATTACATTTCCACTGGCCTGTTGTCTGTATTCATCAGGGAAATATATAACATTGTTTATCTCTTCAGGATCGCTCACAATAGAGGCTTTACCCTTAAGATGAAGGTAAAAATTCTTTCCTTTTTTATAAAAGTCCAGTCGTGAACGAAATTCGTTTTCAAATTCATTTGTATTTTGGGAAGGCTTATTTATGAAGAACCATACCTGTCCAACCTCGTCTACATGCAGGGCATTAATTACAGAAGTTGGAAGTTTCAGAATGGATGTGCTCAGATCAAAGAATAACGCTTGTTGCAGTTCCATAACTTTCTTTTGCAGAAAGATAACCTTTGGCTGAGTTAACATATTAATTTTTTGTTTATCGGACTCAAAACTGATACCAGTAAAAATTACCCCCTATTTGCGCATAATGATTGTCCTGAGTGTATCAGCGTGGAAATTGCTCCACAACACTTTATGGAGGATTATAAATTTACATGGCACATTAATTTGATCTTATCTGCTGAACAATTAAAAATTATAGCTATGCCCACAGCACCTAAGGCAAAAAGCAATCCTGCGGTAAAAACCAGTCAGGCTGACAATTCTGCTTCAAAAAGCAAATCCGGTAATGGAAGTAAACCTGCAGCTGCTCCTGCAAAAAGAAGTGAAGGAGAAAATACTCTATTGGAAAAATTTCTTCTGGATGCGCTGAAGGATATTTACTGGGCAGAAAAACATCTTACGAAAGCATTACCAAAAATGAAAAAAGCGGCAACATCCAACGAATTGAAAAATGCATTTGATCAGCACCTGGCAGTTACAGAACAGCAGATTGGCCGCCTAGAGCAGGTATTTGATATGCTGGGTAAAAAGGCACAGGCCAAAAAATGCGAGGCAATGGAAGGGTTGGTTAAAGAAGCGGATTCTATTACTGAAGAAACTGAAAAGGGCACCTCTACCCGCGATGTGGGACTTATCATGGCAGCCCAAAAGGTTGAACATTATGAAATTGCCACTTATGGCGGGTTGGTTCAGCTCACAAAAATATTAGGACTCACAGAAGCCTCTGCTCTTCTTGCAAAAACCCTTGCAGAGGAAAAGGAAGCTGATGAAGCGCTCACTTCCATAGCAGAGAATGATATCAACCTTCAGGCCGAACAAGAAGGAGAAGGAGACGAACAGGGCCAATCAGAAGAGAATTAAAATAGCTGCTTTCAAAAGCAGTAGGGTTTAGGGGTTAAAGTCAGGCCATCGTGCCTGGCTTTTTCATAATTCGAATCATGGCTCCCAGAAAAAATAATATTGAACCGGATGTAATTACATTATCGCACAAGGAATTTCTGCGCATAGACCGGGATTATGAAAAAGCGGCGGAAGTAGCGGCGCTGATATACGTTGATGTTCATTCTAAAGGTATCCAAAGGATAAAGAAAGGAAAAGGGTATACTTATATGTATGATGAAAAACCACTTGCCGCGAAGGCGCAAATGGAAAGAATAAAAAAACTGGTGATACCGCCGGCATGGGAAAGCGTTTGGATATGTCCATTGGAAAATGGGCATATCCAGGCAACTGGTCTGGATATAAGAAAGCGTAAGCAGTACCGCTATCATGCGCTCTGGCATGCCTTAAGAGAAGAAACGAAATTTCACCGCCTTTATGAATTTGGTAAGGCGCTGCCGGCATTGAGAAAACAAGTAGAATTTGATATGGTCAAAAAAGAGCTTTGCCAGGAAAAAGTATTAGCGCTTGCGGTGAGCCTGATGGAACGTACATACATCAGAATAGGTAACAGCGGTTATGAAAAATTATATGGATCGTATGGTTTGACGACCATGAAAGATAAGCATGTGGAGATCGAGGGCAGTGATATTAAGTTTTGTTTTAAAGGCAAAAAGGGCATTGAGCACGAAGTTTCTCTTAAAAATAAAAAGCTGGCCAATGCGGTTAAAGCATGCAGGGATATTCCAGGAAAGGAATTATTTCAGTATTATGATATCAATGGCAACCGGAAAAGCATAGATTCCGGAATGGTAAATCATTATATTAAAAAAGCTGCAGGTGGGCTTGAATTCACGGCAAAGGATTTCAGAACGTGGGCAGGATCTTTAAATATTCTCTGTGCCTTTAAATCCATTGGAGGGGCAATGTCGGTGACAGAGAGTAAAAAGAAAATAGCAGAGGCGCTCAATGAAGTAAGTGGAAAATTAGGAAATACCCGTACAGTATGCAGGAAATACTATGTCCATCCGGGATTGATACGTTTATACGAAGAGAATAATCTCAATCAATATATTAACAAGCTCGATAAACTTGAAGAACCGGAGAAGCCTGAAGGCCTGACCGGTTCTGAACAAGTATTAATGAAAATATTAAAAAACCTGCAGGACAATTCTCCTGCATAGATTATTTAATTATCCCTTTTTGGCAGGCCTTCCTGCTTTCTTTGGTCGTCCTGCTGATTTCTTCGCTGCTTTTTTAACGGCTGCTTTTTTCGCTGGTCGTCCTGCTTTTTTCGCTGCTTTTTTAACTGGTCTTCCTGCTGCTTTTTTCGCAGGTCCTGCTGCTTTCTTTGCTACTTTTTTGCCAGCTGCTTTCTTCGCTGGTCTTCCTGCTTTCTTTGCCATAATTGAATTTTTTTGGGTTAGCAAATAAAAAATAAAAGTGTAAGGTAATACATAAAATAATAAATGTGTAATTATCTGGCGGAAAGTCCGGCACAACTTTTTAATAGGTACAGTAAATATCTGTTAACTTTTAAAATAATGTTATGGTAACCAATGAAAATTTAGTTGAAGTATTAAACGATTTAATCAGAATTAATAACGACCGCATAGTAGGATATGATAAAGCTTCAGAAGAAGCAAGAGATATAGATGTTGATCTTAGGGCGACATTTACAAGAATGGCGGAAGAAAGCCGTCAGTACGCAGCTGAACTTACACAGCAAGTTGTTAAATATGGCGGAGAGCCGGCAACCGGAACTACAAATTCCGGTAAGATCTATCGAGTTTGGATGGATGTAAAAGCAACATTCTCAGGAAGTGGCAGGCAGGCGATTTTGGAAAATTGTGAATTTGGTGAAGATGCGGCTCAGAAAGCATATGATTCCGCTTTAAAATCAGATGCTGAAATTAATGCGGATGTGCGCCAGCTTATCACGAACCAGAAATCTTCCCTTAAAACATCGCACGATGTAATTAAGAAGTACAGGGATTTGCATGCTGCAGTGAATAATGCAGTAAAATAATATATCTGTGATTAGTGGAGTGTGAGAAGCCGGTTATTTATAGCCGGCTTCTTCGTAATTTCTCCTAACATATATTTAAATTGATACCATGATCGTTAATGAAAATAATAGTATGCCTTACATGAAGAGCCTTTCTTCCTGTATCACCAAAATGATTGAAGAAGGGTTTACAGACGATTTTAAGGCGTTACCAAATGGGTTAAAATCGTTGAGAACTGACCGGATTTATCAGCCGGATGATGTGCGAATTGTTAATTTTTTCCGGTTTGAAGGCGCTTCAAATCCGGATGATATGTCAATTTTATATGCAATTGAAGCTAAGGACGGCATAAAAGGCACTTTGGTGGATGCATATGGCACATACGCTGATGAAGATGTTAATACCTTTATACTCGAAGTGGAAAATATTCAAAAGAAAGTAGAAAAAGCCGATTCATAATATTAATTTTGTGTAGTATTTTCCCCATCATTGAAATTTTTTTTTATGGACACAAATAATAAAGAAGAAGCAATAAAAAAATTCAAAGAATTGGTTAAAGATGTGAACGTTTGCATGTTTACAACAATAGATGACCACGATCAACTATACAGCAGGCCAATGTCTACTGCTGATATTGACGCGGATGGAAATGCATGGTTTTTTACCAATGAATTTTCCGAAAAAATACACGAGGTTTCCAAAGACAATACGGTATACCTTATATATTCTCATCCCGGTAAAAATGTATATGTTTCGGTAAAAGGAAGCTGTACGGTGATCCTTGACAAAAAGAAAATCGATGAGTTGTGGGACCCTCTTTTAAAGGCCTGGTTCCCGGGAGGGAAAGAAGATACGAAGCTTTGCCTTGTTAAAGTAAACACCCAGGAAGCTAACTACTGGAACAGTAATTCAGGCAGCATGGGTGTTTACTTTAAAATGCTAAAAGCCATTGCTAACCGGGAAAAGTATACGGAAGAAGATATGGGCAAGCTTAAATTATAAAGAGTCATTAACTGGAAACAATATTCTTTTGCACCTGACGTTTATGCTATTGAAGCTATGCATGGGTATTGAATACAAGTTATAGATCAGTTTATAAAATAAACACTACAATATGAAAACACTTAAGTTCCTGTTAATAACAATTATTATAGCAGGAGGCTTGGCCTCTTGCAAAAAAGAAAGCGGCGCCAGTGCTGAAGATGTTGCGAAAGCTAATGAATTTAAAGCTTATATAGTCAACAAACAGTTCCGGGTAAGTGAGTACTTCTCGGATATGCCGATTGACTACGTGGAGACGGATACGGCAGTAAAAGCAGAAACAAATCTCTGGCCCTATGTAAGCTCCTGGATCAAAGACGATCTAAACACATTTGATATAACAACCAGTAAGGTAACTATAGTCCAGGGACCTGATAAAATTCAGGGGAATAGTGATAGTACAATAGTTCTTGGTTTTTCGATAGGGGCAGATAAAACAGGTCCTTATTTTAATTTTCTTAACTATCTCTATAATCCATTAAAATATCACTTGGTGGAATTTACTAATAGCTATTTCCTTGTTTATGTTGAGTGGCATTCCGGTGCAAAAGTTTATACGAAGTTTTCTATTATTCCATAAGAGATTTTGACCTTAATTAGAAATGCCGCCCCCCGGATGGCATTTCTAATTAAGAAACTTTTTTTCTTTTGGTATCCAGGCTTGCTTTTAATTGTTCCATCAGATCCTTTGATCTTGAATGTACCACTTTCATTGTGGGTGCAGTAATTTTCTTTCCCCTGGATTTCGCAGCTATCAACTTCATCAATTCATCTGAATAAGTATCTTTAAATTTCGAAATATCAAATTTACTGCTTAGCTGGTCTATAAGAATAATAGCCATTTTAAGTTCCGCAGGTTTGCTTGTAGTGGCAGGGATTTTCAGCTCTTCTATTTTCCGGATTTCCTGCGCATATCTTATCTTCTGGAGAATAAGTGTGTCACCTGATGTTTTTAATAAAGCCAGGCTTTCTTTACTTCTTAAGACAAACGTCGCAAGGCCCGTCTTTCCGGTCTTTTTTAACGCATCCCTTAACAGCACATAAGCCTTTTCTCCCGATTTTTGGGGCTCCAGGTAATACGGCGTTTCATAATACAGGCTATCCACATCCGCTTCTTCCACAAATTCGACGATCTCGATCATTTTGGTCTTTTCAGGACTGGCTTTTTTAAAGTCATCGTCATTTAATACGACATATTGCCCTTCATAATTATAGGCTCTTACAATGTTTGCATATGGTACTTCCTTACCTGTTTTTTCATTTATCCGGTGAAACTTGATATTGGAAAGGTCTTTTTTATCCAGCATATCAAGATCAAGGTCGCTTTGCTGAGTGGCGCTGTACAATTTTACAGGGATACTTACCAATCCGAATCCAATGGCGCCTGTCCAGAGTGATCTCATAATGTTTTTTTATTATTGGAGTAAACTTTATGCCATCCCTGATCAGGCTGTGGGAAACGTGATCATAAACTGAGAACCCTTGTTAACTTCAGACTGCACTTCGATCCTTCCTTTATGTGCCTGAAGAATGTTTAAAGACGCTGCAAGGCCTAATCCAAGGCCATTTCTTTTTGAAGTAAAATAAGGCTCGAAAAGTTTGGACAAATTCGCTTCCTCAATACCACATCCATTGTCTTTGATACGCACCATATGAAAGTTCTTTTCATATTCTATGCTGATATTCAATACGCCTTTATCTTCTTCCATCGCCTCTACTGCATTGATAATAATATTTAGAAAGGCCAGTTTAAGTTTCTCTGTATCTGCTTTAATGTAAGCCGGCTTATCGGCGTATCTGATGTGCAGTTTGATCTTCCGTAAAGTAATACGGTCGAGCGCGACAGCTATGCTTTCATCCATTATAACCTGCAGCGGTTTGTTGTGTAGCGGTGTTTCAGCGGGTTGGGAAGAATTTAATAATTCAGTGATGATATCACTGATCCTCTTGCTGTTTCTCTGGATGATTTCCATATACATTTCTGTATCTTCTATACCGCTTATTTCATTATGAAGTTGCTCCAGGGAAAGATTGATATTGTTTAAAGGATTTCTTACCTCATGCGCCAGTGTCTGTATCAGCCTTCCAGTGGCAGCGAGCTTTTCGGCCTGCAACGTTGCTTTTTCTGCTTTCTGTAACTCTGTGACATCGTGTAGCAGCCCGTGAATATATGTTAATCCGTCTATGTCCTGTTCCTTTGATAGGGAGAGGATACAATTCTTTTTTTCCCCATTGCTCGACTGGAGTTCAATCTCATGATCATCTACCATTCCGGTTTTAACCAATTGCTCCGATATGTAGATTTTTTCTTTATCCTCCAGCATATCGTAAAGGCTGATGGAAGATAATTGCGGTTTAGAGTATTGGAGTAATTCCGAAGCTGCATCGTTTACATCTCTGAAAAAAAGCTTTTCGGAAGCAATGAACACCGCATCTTTTGATCTTTCAAAGATGCTTCTGTATTTTCTTTCGTTTGCGCGAAGCGCTTTTACGGTAGTGGCCCTTTCCATCGAATACCTGATACAGCGTTCAACTTTCTCTACTGTCAAATCAGATTTTACCAGATAATCCATCGCTCCGGCCTGCATGGCCTCCCGGTCGATAAACTTGTTGCCTTTTCCTGTGAGAAGCACGAGCGGCTCTTCACACTCAAGGTCAAGCGCCTCTTTTATCAGGTCAAGGCCGGTTCTCGCCCCAAGGTAATAATCAATGAAATAAAGCTCGTAATTACGGGCCCTTATATGTTCGATCGCGTCTTTGTATTTAAAGCACCAGTCGATCCGGAAGTTCCGGTCACTTATTTTTTTTATGTATTCACTTGTTATGAAGAAATCGTCTTCGTCATCATCAATGATGAGGATATGGGTTAGATTATTATCCATTGGCACTAATGGTTATTAAATTCCTGGTATTGTTTCATTTTATTATAAAGCGTTTTGCGGTCAATATTCAGCAATTTCGCGGCCTTGCTTTTATTGAAATTTGCCTGTTTCAGCGCCTCTATGATCATTTCGTATTCTGCGTCTATGCTCGCTCCCTTCAAGGTGGTTTCATCGAGTACCGTTCTTGCAGGGGCTGGTGTATGATTGTTCGATACAGGCATTGCAACCGCTGACGGCACCGTCAAAGGTTCCGTGTTGTTGTCGAATGACAATTTATTAAAGTTTACAATCTCAAAGGGCAGCGATCGGTCCTCAATGTATTCCCCGTCAGTTAACAAAGTTGCTCTTTTCACTACGTTTTTCAGTTCACGGAGATTACCGTACCAGATGTATTTCTGGAATATATCTTCCACTTCCGGCGAGAATCCCTTTACATTTTTATTTAGCTCAGTATTGGTCAGATTAAGAAAATGACGTGCAAATATCATGATGTCTCCCTTGCGTTCCCGTAGTGGCGGAATGGTCATGCTGAACTCATTGAACCTGTGAAAAAGATCTTCCCTGAACTTTCCTTTCTTGGAAGCTTCCCATAAAGGTTCATTGCTGGCGATTATTATACGTACATCAAGATCAATGTCTTTTATTCCGCCCACTCTTCTCATTCTTCTTTCCTGTACCACACGCAGCAATGATATCTGTATATCATAGGAAAGATTGGCAATCTCATCAAGAAATATTGTTCCTGCATTTGCAAGTTCAAAGCTGCCCATTTTCTGGTTCAACGCTCCTGTAAAAGCACCTTTTTCATGTCCGAACAATTCGCTTCCCGCGAGTTCTTTACTAAGTGCTCCACAATCTATCGCAACGAATGGTTTATTATTTCTTTTGCTTCTCTTATGTATTTCCTGCGCAATGGCTTCTTTGCCGCTACCGCTCTCTCCATATATAATCACACTATAATTAGTTGGCCCTACCAGTTCTATCTGCTGCAGGATCTGTTTAAATGCCATACTGTCGCCGAAAATATACTGGCCGCTGACTATTGTATTGTTCTTTTTTTCTTTTTTATCTTCGCCGTTTACTGAATGCTGGTTGTTGTTAGCCGTTATGATGATCTCTTTACTGCTGGAATTATCCAGGGCTTTTCTGATAGTCAGTATTATTTCATCAGGAAACAAGGGCTTGGTTATGTAATCATAAGCACCCAGTTTCATTACCTCCACCGCTATTTTAATATCACTGTAGCCGGTGATAATAATTACAGGCATGCGGGGATATTTTTCCTTTATTTTTACCAGCATGGTCTTCCCATCGGTATTGTCAAGCCTGAAGTCGCACAAAACTAGACTGTATTCTGTAATGTCCAGTAACTCGATCGCTCTTTTTGCAGTGTTGGCTTCCTCTACTTCAAATCCATGTTTTGACAAGAAACGTTTTAACAACAGGCACATGTCCCTGTCATCATCAATAACCAGAATTTTTTGCATGAAGTAATTTTACTGTTTGGTAATTATGCCCACAGGGCCCTCATCTGTGCTACAGGTATCTGCAACAACTCGCGGTATTTGGCAACCGTTCTACGGGCAATACTAAAACCTTTTTGCGATAAAATCGAAACCAGCTGCTGGTCGGTGAATGGTTTCTGCTTATCTTCTGTCTCAATCACTTCCTCAATGGCTGTCTGGATAACCCGGTTACTGATCGTTTCGCCCTGCTTGTTGATAATGCCTTCAGTAAATATGTCTTTTAGTAACAGGGTGCCGAAAGGAGTGGATACATATTTATTACAGGTGATCCTGGATACAGTTGAAATATCAACGCCTACCATCTCCGCTACATTTTTAAGGATCATAGGTTTGATCAGTTTAATATCCCCTTCAAGGAAATATTCATATTGCAGCTTTCCGATCGCGCGCACTACTTTGAGCATGGTACTTTCTCTTTGTTTGATCGCAGAAACGAACCATTGGGCTGCATTTAGTTTATTTCGGAGATATTGTTTTGTCGCTTTATCCGTCTGGTGATTTTCCTCCGTATTCTTAACTGTTTCCATCCATGAGTGATTGATATGGAGAGAAGCGGAGCGCTGCCTGTAAAGAGATACTTCCAGTTCGCTGCCATTAAGTGCTATGATGAAATCAGGCATGATCTGCTGGTTGGCCTGGAAGGATTCTGTGCTTTCTGTGACCGGCTTCATTTTTAGCGAAGACAGCAACTGAAGAATTATTTTCAGCTCATCATCTTCTATATGGAGATGATGCATGATCTTGTCCATGTTGCGACTGCCCAGGTCGTTAAAGTGTTCTTTTAACAACCTGATCGCCATTCTCACATCTGGACGTTTGGTATTCATGCGTCCTAGCTGCAGCAGCAGACATTCGCGGATGCTCCTTGCGCCTATGCCTGCGGGATCTAGTTCCTGGATCTTCTTAAGAGAAACCTCCAGTTCTTCAACTTCTATCCATTTTTTAAATCGAAAAGAAAGATCATCAGCCACATCTTCGAGCTTTTGATCGAGCAGACCCGATTCATTCAGAGAATCTATCAGGTAGGTTGCCAGTTCAACGTCTGTTTCATTATACATCAGTTTGAACTGCTGTTTAAGCATTTCGCGGAAGTCACACGTCTCAGGAAGTGGCTTTTCCGGAATTTTTTCATTATTGAAATAATTCTCATATTCTGTTTTGTAATCAGGAACATCATCATAACCATGTTCCTCCCAGTCACTATATTCCTGTACATCTTCTTTGTTAAACTTATCGGCTTCGTCCGCCTCATCTGATGCGTTTTCTTCTAGAAGAGGATTTTCTTCAATCTCCTGTTGAATGCGGTGTTCCAGTTCAATAGTGTTGAGGTGAAAAAGATTTAGTAACTGGATCTGCTGGGGGAGAATTTTTAATTGTTGTCTCTGAGCAAGATTTTGGTGAAGCATAGTGTGGCGTTTGTAACAGCTACTATTACAAGGAAAGCACCAAAAATTAATGGACACCCATTTTTGATGCTTTTATGGGGCAGATTTTTTTATTTACAGCATAAATTAGGTAGTATCCTATTAATCAAAAACAAAAAAGTGTAACAATTTAACAGGCGCTGTGTAAATAATTGCCGAATATGGGGAATTGTGACAAATGCTTTTATAGCTACCAAATACTTACACTGAAATAAGGCCGCTATTTCGCTTATATTTCAGAGTATATATCTGTATGCTCCCATAAACTGGAAAAGGGGTATTCCCTAAAATAATAGCTGGGAAGAGAAAGATTAATACGTACTTTCCGGAGGAAGACTTTTCTTAGGGTGAGATTTAAAAAGGCCAGCTAATCCCCTGATCTTATTAAGAAAACCCTTTCCATTTTCAGCAAGAAAATGTGAAGAATAATTCTTCATTACAAAAGGAACTGCCAGCCTTGTTATCCATCCGGCTTTGGCAAATACAAAATTCTTGAGAAAGATATCACTGGCGAATTTTAATCCCATGTTTAACAATGGATTTGTTTTATCACTATGGGCAAATTTGCCAATGACGCCGAAAGCGCTGTTTACGGGTTCCAGTTCTATTTTAACTTCATTCCAGTCTGCCACTACACGCTGACGCTGAATGATCAGCAGCGCCTGAAGCCGGTCCCTTTCAATAATGAGATCTTCGTATGTTTTAATGCCGGTAATCTTATTCATGTAGCTTATTGATAATTAGGTTCCGTATCATTGGGAATACAATTCTTTTTCTCAGAGAAACCAGGATGATTATGATCAAGAGATAAATACCCGCTACAAGCAGGTAACCAAGAGCGTTGCTATTGACTATTTCTCCCAGCCATATTCCAAGAGCTATGCCTGAAAATAGCAGCACGAATATTCCCAGAAAAAAAACTGCCAGTGATGACATTACTGATGCCACTATACCAGTTGCTTTATCTGTAATTTTTATGATTGAAAGTTTGTAGTAAGTCTGGATGTATTCAGTCACGCTTTCGCTCAGTAGACCGGCTTTGGATTTCAGCTCTTTCATTTATCTCAAATTAAAATTATGAAAATAGGCTTCCTGCCTGGTCTGCCTTTTTGGGGAAGAACAGGCAAAAAGCCTACTTATTTAGCTAAGGCTTTCTCTTACATTGTTATACCTGTCTTCAGCCTGTCCTTTGAAATCCTTGGCAGCCTTGGCAGCCTTATCCTTGATATTATTGAATTCAGTTTTACTTTCTGCAAAAAGATCTGCCAGCTGGCAAGCCCAGTCATTTGCTGCATCTTTAACTTTCTGGCGCGTATCTGTTCCTTTTTCAGGGGCAAGAAGTAATCCGATAACTGCTCCAGCAGCAGCAGCGCCTACTATTCCGAGGATAATTTTTGATGTCGATGTCATAATCTTGATTTTTAGTGATGAATCTACAGCTTACCTGTTTAAATATTATGCCGTACCTCATAAAGATACCGAAGGGAAATTTATCATCTTTATCTGATTTCCTGTGTATTATATTCCTCAGGAAAGCCGTTGTTACATTGGTAGGAAATTTTCTATATTTATACATTAATATGACGCAGAAGAAAAAAGTCCTGATTATTGACGATGAAGTTGACCTGTGTTTACTGTTGAAAACATATCTGAACCGCAGGAATTACGAGGTTTATTACTCCCATACACTTAAGGATGGGATGATCCAGTTCAGACGGGTCATTCCTGATATACTTTTCTTGGATAATAACCTACCTGATGGAACAGGGTGGGAAAAAGCGGCTGCCCTGCAGGAACAGCATCCCGGCCTTCAGGTTCACCTGATCAGCGCTTATCAGTCTGCTAACCCCGAAACAGTCACTTCCAGTTTTAAGGTTTGGGAGAAGCCACTTACCCTCAAAGACCTGGACAAGTACATGTGTGCTGCTTCCTGAGCTGCAAATACTCTGCGAACTGATAAGGAATTAACCAAAACACGCTATATTTACATTAGAAATTTTGTATGAAACCCTGCTTAACCTTTGCGGCCTGTTGTTGTTACTATCTAGTATTGCCAGAGGCATTGGTGGGAATTCCTCAATAAAAACAAACATTTTTAAATAGTTAAACTCCACTTAAAGTGGAGTTTTTTAGTTTAATATCATGATACCAGCAGTAAGCAGACCTTTGGAATCAGCGTTGGAAAAAAAAATTGTTGAAATAGGCAATCAGGTAGGTAATACTCCTCTGTATAAGTTTAGCAGAAACCTATATAATAAACCAGGAGTATTGATTTATGCTAAAAAAGAATGGTTACAGATTGGCGGAAGCGTTAAGGCCAGGGCTGCATATTCCATCATTCACAGTGCTATCAGAACAGGAAAGCTAAATGAGCAGACCATTCTTCTCGATGCAACAAGTGGTAACACCGGAATTGCTTATGCGTCCATTGCAAAAGAGGCAGGAATAAAAGTTGCGCTATGCCTTCCGGAAAATGCTTCTTTTGAAAGAAAGGAAATTTTGAGATCCCTCGGGGTAGACATTGTATACACTTCCAGGTTTGATGGCACGGACGGGTCGCAGCTTAAAGCGCTGGAAATGGCCAGGGATCACCCTGGAAAGTATTTTTATGCAGACCAGTATAAGAACGAAAACAACTGGAAAGCGCATTATTACGGTACTGCCCTGGAGATATTCAGTGAGGTGCCGGAGATCACGCATTTCGTAGCGGGTATGGGCACAACAGGAACATTAGTTGGAACGGGCAGAAGATTAAAAGAATTAAATCCTTCCATCAAAATAATAGCTCTTCAGCCAGACAGCGCATTACATGGCCTTGAAGGATGGAAGCACCTGGAGACAGCCACCATTCCTACTATTTATGATCCATCTGTTGCCGATGGGATAGTAGAAATTTCAACAGAGGAAGCGTATGAAATGCTGAAAAAGGTAAATGAAAAAGAAGGCCTGTTGCTTAGCCCTTCCTCAGCGGCTAATATTGCCGGTGCGATAAAAGTTGCGGAAACAATTAGGGAAGGAACAATTGTTACCATTCTCCCTGACAATGCAGATAAATATTCCGATGTAATTAAAAAATTAATAGAGAAATGATCTTAATAGAATCACCGGCAGCAATAGTAATGAATGAAGATGCGGTAAAAGCATATCCTGATGAATGCTGCGGATTTATGTATGGCAATGACGATACAACGGGCAGCCGGAGGGTAAGTATGGCTCTTCCAGTTAACAATTCGTCTGTGATAAACCGGAAACGGCGTTTCGAAATATCTCCCAAAGACTATATGAAAGCCGAAAAGTATGCGCTGGAAAATAATCTGCAGTTATTAGGAGTATACCATTCGCATCCTGATCACCCGGCAGAACCGTCGGAGCATGACCGTGTGGCCGCCCAGCCATTTTTTTCCTATATGATAATTTCAGTATTAAAGGGCAGAGTAAGCAACATGCGTTCGTGGGTATTGAATGACGAATCGCGTTTCGATGAAGAAGAATTAAATTAATCCTCAGTTATAAATAAATAAACATGGCAACGATAGTTATTCCTACACCGTTAAGAAAGTTTACCAACAATACAGCGAAGCTCCAGATAAAAAGCGGAACCATTTCGGAAAGCATTACAGAGCTGACCAATAATTTTCCGGAACTGAAAAGGCATCTGCTTGATGACAAGGGACAGATCAGAAGTTTTGTAAATATTTTTGTAGGCGACGATGATATCCGCGACCTGCAACAGGAACAGACGATTATTAAAGATGATACAATTGTTAGTATTGTTCCTGCTATAGCGGGAGGCATTAATTAAAATATGATCATGAACAGCGATAACGTTTTTACAAGAGAAGAACTTGCGAGATACAACAGGCATATTATTATTCCGGGATTCGGAATGGAAGCGCAACTTAAATTAAAGGCCGCAAAGGTATTGGTGATAGGTTCCGGGGGTCTGGGTAGTCCTGTACTGCTTTACCTGGCAGCAGCGGGAGTGGGCACACTGGGTATTGTGGATTTTGATGTGGTGGACGACAGCAACCTGCAGCGTCAGGTATTGTTCGGCGTAGAATCAGTGGGTCAGCCCAAAGTAGAAGCAGCTAAAAAGCGCCTGGAATCATTGAACCCTCATTTGAATATTAATATATACAACACGCATCTGAATTCCTCAAATGCTTTGGATATTATTAGGGACTATGATGTGGTGGCCGACGGCACCGATAATTTTCCTACAAGATATTTAGTAAACGATGCCTGTTTACTGCTTGACAAACCAAACGTTTATGCCTCTATATTCCAGTTTGACGGGCAGGTGTCTGTATTTAATTATGTGAATAAAAATGGCGTGCGTGGTCCTAATTACCGTGATTTGTACCCGACTCCCCCACCTCCGGGACTGGTGCCGAGTTGTGCAGAAGGCGGAGTGCTGGGTGTATTACCAGGTATTGTAGGAAGCTTGCAGGCATCAGAGGTAATCAAAGTCATTACCGGCGTCGGTGAAACATTATCTGGCAGGTTCTTTACTTTTGACGCACTGGAATTTGAAACAAGAACTTTTAAAATAAAGAAGCGCCACGACAACCCTGTAAGTGGGAAAAATCCTTCCATTACCGCGCTCATCGATTACGAACAGTTTTGCGGCATGAAGGCAGTGGAAGAAAAACCTTTGCGGGAAATTACGCCACGGGAATTATCCGACTGGCAGGTTCGTGGTGAACAATTCCAGCTGATAGACGTCAGGGAACCACACGAATACCAGATCGCCAATATTGGTGGTGAGCTTATCCCGTTGTCAACGATTGGGGCAAATGCCGATCGTATATCGCGGGATAAAAAGGTGGTAGTGCATTGCAAGATGGGCAGCCGCTCTGCAAAAGCGATACGTGAGCTGGAGGAAAAATATGGCTTTACTAATTTGTATAATCTTAAAGGTGGTATATTGTCCTATATAGACGAGGTTAATCCTGAACTGACTAAATATTAAGGGATCAGATTAAGTTTAAGAAAGGAACAATGGGTTTGCTGACAGCCATGTTTTTCTTTTTTATTCCCGGGCTTACATTGCTGGTGTATAAGGGATCTACTATCAGAGCGAAGATTTTATTTAACTGTAAACCGCTCGCTGGTAAAATCATGACTGCCAGAAATCGAAATGGAAGCAACCCTGCGCTTGTTCTTACCAGCAGGACAGATGCAAATGGTATTTGTTCATTTCAACTGATAAGGACAGGTGACTGGTTTATTCATGGCACGTATATGACGCCTTCACCTGATAAGAAAGAAGCTGACTGGGAATCGTTCTGGACCTCTTACAGTTTTGGAATCGAGTAAGTGGCAACTGGATTGCATATAGCACTTCAACAATATGGGTAATCAGCAAATCGCCATCAGGGCCACTTATTTCAGCATCGCGGGAAATACTGCGCTGGCACTTATAAAAGGGCTGGCAGGTTTTTTTGGAAATTCTTATGCACTGGTCGCTGATGCGATCGAATCTACCACGGATATCCTGTCTTCTGCACTGGTTTTATTCGGGATTAAATACTCCAATAAACCTGCGGATAAGAACCATCCATATGGTCACGGAAGAGCCGAACCGTTGGTGACCTTTGTAGTAGCGGGTTTTTTAATCATCTCCGCTACCATTATTGCCTATGAGAGCATCCAGAATATCGGTAAGCCGCATGAACTTCCTAAATCCTGGACCCTGCTCGTACTGGGGGCGATCATTATCTGGAAAGAGATTTCTTTCCGCCTGGTGTTAAGAAGAAGTATACAAACCAACAGTTCGTCCCTCAAAGCGGATGCCTGGCACCACCGAAGTGATGCCATAACTTCTGTTGCCGCTTTTATCGGGATCTCCATTGCATTGATTATGGGTAAAGGGTATGAGACCGCTGATGATTGGGCGGCACTGTTTGCTTCCGGGTTTATATTATACAACAGTTACAAGATATTTATTCCGGCATTGAGCGAAATCATGGATGAGAATATATATGAGAAATTGATTCTGGAAATCAGGGAAGTTGCGCTAACGGTTGAGGGAGTCAGCGGAACAGAAAAATGTTTCATCAGAAAGGCCGGGATGCAGTACCATGTGGATCTTCACGCTAATGTGGCACCGGGCATTACCGTTAAACGCGGGCATGACATCGCACATCAGCTAAAGGACACGCTGAGAACGAAAATCCCACAGTTGGGACATATATTGATTCACATTGAACCGGATGACAGCGGTGCTTATAATTACGAAGAGAAGAAAAGCCACCACGAAAGAGCATAAAAAATGCTTAAACACAGACTGAAAGGGGGTTTCAAACTTGATTTTGTGAATTTCCCGAAATACTTACTTTTGCACTCCTTAGTACAAAAAAAGCACTATGACTCCCTAGCTCAGTTGGTTAGAGCTACTGACTCTTAATCAGTAGGTCCTGGGTTCGAGCCCCAGGGGGGTCACTGATAATCAATGATTTATGAGGCCACCAGATTGGTGGCCTTTATTGTCTGCTAACAATTTGCCAGCAAAAGGTAGAATCAGCGGCGTAATTTGTTGAGAAACTCCATATCGTTGGTGTTTATCAGTTCGATAAAACGTGAAAAAGCTCAGGCAATCAAGCAGCAATTCGGCGTTAGCATTTCCTGTGCTTTATCGGGCACTTCCGTGGTTGCCTTCTGCAACGTTTGCAATTCTGCCGACAGTGTCCACAGGTAACAGAGAAACGTCCGGGTAGTTTTACTATTGATGCCGAGAACATGTTTGTATAATTTTACTAGGAGACCCGATTTGTGCAGAAAATCCATCCCATGACAAAACCTCTACCAGGCCCACTGAAACTGATCAGGATTTTTTTACTGCTTGCGCTGATCAGCGGCCTATGTCAGCACACTTTTTCACAATCCACCAAATTTGGAAACAGCTATATCAATCTTTCAAAAAAAACGACTGGTGGCACCGTTCAGAATGGTGATACTCTTGAAATCCGCACTTGTTATTATTTTCCTTCCGGTTATAACTCAAATGCCATTTATTTCGTCAGGTATGTGGACAATGTTCCCACCAAAACAATTTTTGCCAGTGACTCCCTGCGGCTGATAACCAATGAAGGCCTTACTTATAAAAGATGGACACCCGCTTCAGACACCGACCCCGGTACTTATGATCCGATTTCGGCTGCCGGCCGGTACAATGTTCGGATAAACATGGGAAGAAGCGCGACCAACCCAACCAGTAATTCAAAGAATATCGTTGGAGCGGCAACCGTTTTCACAGGCGGGGCATCCCAGGATAAGCCAAGGGTAGGTGGAGGTAATACCTTAATCACCACTTCGTTTAAAGTAAAAGTTACCGGCAATATCGGCGACACGGTTATCCTTGGCGCGGGTCAGCTATTATACAAACTGACCAATAGGAGCACCGCAGCGGATGTAGTGATGAAGGCGATCCAGTATCAAATACTGATCAGTAGTAATGATCCGATCTGTCCCAATGCCATAGGAAAGAATTTTGTTGGTGAAGCAGGTGGCAGTTTTGATAGCGGAAAAGTTCAGAACCGGGCCACCGGGCCTAGTTATCCGATTCTTAATTACACTTACCTTAACAATATCAGCAGCACCCAGTCTGTCGGAGATGGCACCTACGCTATTTTAAATAATCTAAGTCCCTGGGCCTCCACCAATCAAAATGCTGAAAAAAAGAATAATTGCGTTACCAGCACTGCCGGATCCCCTCCACCAATAGCTTCCTGTGCCAACAGGATGTTTACCGGGCACTGGGACATCATGGGCGACCATACAGGCTCCAACAATGCGACAGGCAATCCTCCTGTTGCGAATGGAACCAAGGGAGGGTATATGCTTATAGTAAATGCAGACTATGCAACCTCAGAGGCTTACCGTCAGGATATCTCCGGACTCTGTCCCAATACCACTTATGAATTTTCACTATGGGTAAAAAATATCTGTACGAATTGCGGTGTGGATTCGTCTGGCAACCAAACCTGGAACCCCGGTGTATTGCCCAACCTTTCTTTTTCCATAGATGACCTGGACAGGTACACGTCCGGGCCGGTAGATACTTTGGGCTGGGAAAAAAAGGGCTTCCTTTTCAAGACAGGCGCGTCACAATCTTCCATTACGATCTCGATCCGCAATAACGCATCGGGAGGAGGAGGAAATGACTGGGCCATTGACGACATCGCATTGGTGACCTGTAGTCCTAATCTCAACCTGGTTCCGAGCGGAAACCAGAATGTGTGCTCTAATAGCCAGGTAGATATTTCATCGACAGTAACGTCTTTTTTCAATAACTACACGTTTTACCGTTTCGAGAGAAGTGTGGACAACGGAGCAACGTGGACTGTGCCCGGAAGCGGCACCGGCACTCCTGCTAGCGTAAGCAACGGATATGAGTACACGGCGCAATTGGCGCCTTTCATAGCCGATAGCGCCCACAATATGAATCAGTACCGTTTTATCGTGGCTTCCTCGGTGGCCAACCTTAGCAATTCCGCATGTGCCTACACGGCCAGCACAAAAATATTTGTGACTACGAGCAACTGCGTTGTTCTGAACATGAACGATTCTTCTTCCCGGATCAGGCGGACGGCGAACAGGGATAACGAAACAAAAATCGAAAGGGTGATTAATCCTTTTAGTGATAAATTATCCTTTGATATCATTTCGGTTAAAAAAGGTCCTGTCCTGATCACGATTGTAGATAGTTATGGAAGTGTCGTCAGACGCGTCAGATCAAATGTATCCAGGGGATTCAACAGGTTTATCCTGCAGGGATGGGACCATGTAAGCAAGGGCACTTATTTCTTAAGGATAGACCTTGGCAATGAATCCTTCAACCGGATCCTTATCAAAATAAACTGACCGCAAACCGGAAACAGCTGTCATTTTTATACCAGACTCGACTAAAAAGCTATAGTTCTGGGAGATATTTGGATAATCAGAGTCAGCGCAACGCCTGTTTGTCGTCATAAAATAATGTTATCCCTGAGACTATCTTCGATCCTCCATTGATAAACTTGGATTTTCACTCTAAGATGAGCTTTATCTTGAGATGCCTTTTGTCGGCACGACCCATGAGCGGATGTCAAACGCATTCAGTGCTGAAATATATGTAACAGATGCCGATGCATGTTTATTAACCTGTCAGGGATTATGACCTATTTTTAAACAATTCTTAATTAAAATATTTATGGAAAAGATATTATTTCTTGTTGACCAGAAAGGTATCGATAAAAGTGCCCTTGATTTTGCCTGCTATCTTGCTGACATAACGCATTCAAAATTGAATGGCATATTCATGGATCCTGAGAACTTCAGACTCGGAATGGCGGAAAAAATTTTATACGAATCCGGTGAAAAACAAAGTGCTGCTCCGCTCTTTTCAGAACCTTTCCGGAATACCAGCCTGGCCGAACATAAACGGGCATTTGCTCTGGCTTGCTCGAGCAAAGGAATCAGATGCCTGGAGAATAAAGATTCTATATTCAGCGCGGCAGATATCGTCAAAGAGACGAGGTTTGCCGATTTACTGATAATAGGTGGTCAAACCAGCATTGGTACTTTAGCAGAAACGCCCCCTACGGCACTTGTAAAGGAAATATTGTCAAAATCTGAATGCGCTGTGATCATCGCGCCTCTTGATTTTACCGGTATAGAGGAAGTGATCTTTGCCTACGACGGTAGCGAGTCTTCAATGTATGCCATCAAGCAGTTCACCTACTTATTTCCACAATTTTCAGTTGAAAGAGTGATCTATCTCCAGGTTAATAATCAGGAAGGTGATGAGGTCGTTAGCCATGAAAAATTCAGTGCATTTTTGCAGATGCATTATTCCGCGGTAGGCTACCATGTTCTTCATGGCAAAGCTGGTGACGAATTATTTGCTTATCTTCTCACCAAGAAGAATATATTGGTCGTGATTGGCGCTTATGGAAGAAGTGCAGTGTCTACGGCATTACGGAAAAGCACGGCGGAGCTGTTGCTGAAAACCACTCCGCTGGCTGTATTTATCACCCATCACTAATCGGTTTTAGTTATATGATCAGTACTGCCGCAAATACATTACAGCGTCATGGAGAGCCCTTATGCCTGGATGGCCATGAATAAGATCACCACTGCAATGCACGGAATTTGTAACGTTTGCACACAATGCTCAATATATTCACGATGAATTTATCCTACCAATCCGCAGAAGCAGCCGTGTCGGCTATCCCATGCGGAAGCAATTTATTTATTCAAACAGCCGCGGCGGCGCCACAGCAATTGATTGCACAGCTTGTAGCCAGGGCGCATGAATTAAGAAACGTGTCCATTTACCAGATGCACACCGAAGGCGATGCCTCCTATGCTGATTACCCGGATGTATTCAACGTCAACTGTTTTTTTATCGGTGCAAACCTTCGCAAGGCCGTCCAACAAAAAAGGGCCGAATACATCCCGGTTTTTTTGAGTGAAATACCGGCGTTATTCAGGAAACGCATCATTCGTATCGATTATGCCCTGATACATGTTTCCCCGCCGGATGAACATGGTTATTGTTCCCTGGGAGTTTCCGTCGACATCGCACCGGCGGTACTCGAAAATGCTGAACATGTGATCGCTCAGGTAAATCCTAACATGCCAAGAACCTATGGCGACGCGATCATACATATTAACAAGATTGACAGCTTCGTTTTGGTAAATGAAGAGATCCCTGAAATCAGCTTTGAAAAAACTGATACCGTAACTCATGACATTGCCGTTCATGTGGCTTCTTTGATCGAAAATGGCGCTACGCTGCAGATGGGCATCGGCAGTATACCAAATGCAGTGCTGGAAATGCTTTCCACTCACCGGCAATTGGGAATACACACCGAGATGTTTTCAGATGGTATTATTGATTTAATTGAATCCGGGGTGATCACCGGGGAACTGAAGAAAAAAAGAAAAAACAAAGTCGTTTCCAGTTTCCTGCTTGGAACGAAGAAGTTGTATGATTATGTACATAACAACCCACTGATTGAAATGCTTGATATCAGTTATGTCAACGACGTGCAGATCATTCGGCAGAATCCAAAAGTAACGGCAATAAACAGTGCTATAGAAGTAGACAGTACGGGGCAGGTATGTGCAGATTCCATCGGATCAAAAATGTACTCAGGGGTAGGCGGGCAAATGGATTTCATCAGGGGGGCATCTTTGTCTGAAGGTGGTAAGCCCATTATCGCCATGCCGTCTGTGACTGCAAACGGAACAAGCAAGATCGTCTCGATGCTAAAGCCTGGAGCAGGGGTAGTCACTACGAGAGCCCATGTTCATTATGTCGTGACCGAATATGGTATTGCTTATCTCTACGGTAAAAACCTGAAAGAAAGAGCCAAAGCCCTGATAGAAATTACGCATCCGAATCACAGAGAGGGTCTGGAGCGGGAGAGGTATAACTTAATCAGAGATCCTCAAATAAGTTTTAATGGTTTATGATCATTTCATCAAATGATAAAACATCTTTGTGGATAGCCGGCTGAAGTGACCCATCAATAGTTGCGGGCATCTATACCACTAAAACTGGAAACGGCGTTGATATATTAGCACAAGCGGTTTCTGGTCTTTGTGGCAAAGCGGAGCTGACACAACTGAAATATTTTTTCTCATGCAGTAGTTTTTGCAATACAAAATTGCCGCATCTGTTGAAATCATATTGAATAAGCTAGCGTTATTTGTTGTGTGCAATAAATAACGGGAATTGAAGTCCGTCCATCAGGATGTCTGCCATGCTTGGTCTGAACCAGCGGGAAACGACACCCCTGCGGTAAGCGCCTAATACCACCAGTACTTGTGCCGGCTGATTTTTAAGTTGATGAACGATTTCGGTTTCCGGGTTGCCTTTCAAAGAGGTATAGGTCGCCTTCGGAAAGTGACGCTTCATGAATTCTTTCATTAACTTTCCATCAGGCAGGTGAATCGAATATTTGGTGTTGTTTACAAATATCACTTCTGTAGGAAGATATTTCAGTGTTGACAACAGATAACTGAACGTGCGGATAGCATAGACAGAGGAAGGTTCTCCATCGTAAAGCAGCACCAGTTTTTCTATTGGTGCAAAATCCTTTGGCACGACAAGCACCGGGCACTGCACCTCACCCAAAAGGTCATGGATGAACCTGGTGGGTGTTTTTTCTTCAAAATGCATAAGGGTTTCCCGTGCATTGATGAGTAAAAGGTCGGCGTAAATACTCTCATGCAGCAACTCCTGGATAGCAATGCTCCGGTCGTGATGTATCGTACATTCAACTTCTGCAGCCTGACAGGCATTTTTAAATTCTTCAGCGGCCTGGCTCCTGAGATCCTTATCTTTTTCTTCCGCCTTCGACAATTTCTCTTCTGCAAACGCTTCGGCCCCTACTAATTCATACATCTTGTAACTGTGATAGGTGAAATCATCCAGGAAGACTCCAACGAGATGCGCATGACTCTGCTTAGCCAGGTGAATGGCATACTGTTGAGTGCTCAGCGAATATTTTAATCCGTCAATGGCGACAATAATTTTTTTCATAACCTTTCTTTAAGAGCACAAAGTATGTTTTTTATGCTTTTTAATAATTGATTTCAATCAAAGCTTTTGGTGACATTCGTCATTGTGCCGGAGAATGATGTTGCTTTTCTTTGCCTTAACAAAATAACTATGATAGGTACGCTTGGATCCTCGGAAATTGAAGAAGTGCTGCATCAGCAGGTGATGGGAAGAATAGCCTGTCATGCCGATGGTAAAAGCTACATTGTGCCTGTAAGCTATGCATATGATGGGGAGTACATTTATGTAAATACCAGGGAGGGCCTTAAGGTGCAAATGATGAGGAAAAATCCGGAGATTTGTTTCGAGACGGAAGTGATGGAAAATATGGCCAACTGGAAAAGTGTGGTCGCATGGGGCAGATATGAAGAGTTGATAACACCTGTTGAAAGACAAGTTGCATTGCATTCCTTATTGGAAAGAATATTGCCTTTTATTAGTAGTGAGACTACCCATTTGTCTCCTGACTGGCCTTTTCCGCCGAAAGATATCAGCGAGATCAAGGGTATTATTTTTCGCGTACACCTTGAGCATAAAACAGGACGATTTGAAGAAACATGTGGTCACTAAGATCATGAAATTTTCACGAACGGGATATTAATATTGCCAATGTCTTTTTGGTTTCCGCATCCTTACAATATCGCGCCTGCATTTTGCGGCGGGTAGCCTGATTCCCCGGTTACAGTTTATCCAGCGGCGTGCGCTTGTTAGCTTTAAGATTGCGGAAATGGGAAGGTGTCAGACCTGTTGTTTTTTTGAACTGCTGCGACAGGTGTTGCACGCTGCTGTAACCCAGCTGATCGGCAATATCGGATAAGGTGAGCTCGCCATACATTAATAATTCTTTGACTTTTTCAATGCGCTGGAGAATCACATATTTTTCTATGGTGATCTCTTCTATCGATGAGAACAATCCTGACAGGTAATTGTAATCCATATCGAGGCGCTCTTCCAGGATCGCGGACAATTTTTTATTGGAAATTTCTTCATCAGGCTGCTGAATCAGTTGAATGATCGTATTCTTTATTTTTTCTACGGTCATACTTTTTTTATCGTCCAATAACTCAAAACCCAGATGCTGCAGGTGGTGACGTAATGCATGCATCTGTTCGGCAGTTGGTACAGCAGCCAGCTCCACTTCGCCTAATTGAATATTTTTATACGGAAGCTGCAGCTCCCCCAACTCCTGCCTGACCGCCATGATACAACGGTCACAAACCATATTTTTAATGTAGATCAGCATAGGTGATTTATAGCGAAACCATCAAGGAATGCAATTGCTTGTCGTTTTCCCACACACAGAGTACGTGGTCATCGCCGACACCCTTTAATACAGGCAACTGACCACTGCCCAGCATTTTTTTCATACCGTCAGGCAGTAACAGCACAACCTGTTTATTTTCCACCCAGGCATAAACATTTTTACTGCCTGCGGTAGTCATCGTGCAACTGCGACCCTGACCAACCGCCCGCTCTGGCTTTCCGGGCTCACACGAATATATGGTTCCCTCCCTGTTCCACACGGTGAGAGGCTGACCCTTTTTATTCACCACAAGGCCGCCGCCATCCATAGGGCAACCATTGAGCGCCCAGCTATCGTTGCCCAGCTTTTGCGCTATTCCAAATGTGCGTCCCTTATCCGCAGATTCAATCAGGTACAAATCACGTTTTCCCCGTAACCAGTTCCGGAACATGACGTATACATGATTTCCACTGACGGCTACGCTGGGTTTGCAACACTGGCAGACGGTGGTATCGGGGGAAGTATATACCATCATATTTTCTGACCAGGATTTTCCGCCATTGGATGACCTGGCGCCATAAATTTTATTCTGCCCAGTTTGCCTTAGATCCAGCCATACGGCAAACAACGATGATTGGTCATCTCCTGCCAGGGCAACAAATCCCTCCAGGTCTACAGAATCGCGGTCGGTTATTTTTACCCGTTCGCGCCATTTGCCATTTGCATCCTGTACATAAGAGTAGATGCTTCCTGCTCCGGTAGAAGCCACCACGCACAGTCCCGTGCTGGTTGCCACGATCTGTGGTCCCCTTGTAGCCGAGGCATTCAGGCCCGGGAGTTTTGCAATGAGCCGGGAATCGTTAAAGGACTGGCCTTTATTCGTTGACGTGCGGTGTAGCAGGCTGTCTCCGATACCGTAGACTAAGTGAATATCCCCTTTACTGTCACCAGTTAACGCAGGCATCTGTCCCGGTCCAATGACAAAAACATCTTTCGCAGTGCCAGATTTAAAAGGGGAACCGGCTGCAATGAACATAACGACCGGCAATACGAAGAATAATAATAGCTTCATACCGTAAATGTATGAAATAGATATTTTCCTTCAATCCTGTCTTTACTTGAACAGGAGCAGGTTGGTTAACCTGAGAAAAAATATTCGCCTAAGCTTCAAAAATTTTGGGTCTCTCCGGGGTTGGTCATTTTCGCCAGCACAAAAAATGCACCTTTAACCACAACAAGGCTTTCCGGTGGAACAGGATGTAAAAAAGTGATGGCCGTGTACCCTATGTCAGAAATTCCTTTAACAACCGGCACGCGTTGTAAATCGATTTGAGCACTGTCGTTATTATGTGACGTATTCAGCGTTATAAAAATATAATCCTGACCCTGGTCGCTGACAATGGCCTCACTGGGAACAGCGGGAACAACGTTTTCTCCAACGCTGATGAGCGCCGTAATATTCATTCCTTCAATCAAACCCGTTTTATTTCCTTTCACTACGGCGTGAATGGGAATCGTCTTGGTTTCTTTGACAAAAGCGGCCCCGATAGAAAAGATTTCGGCGTCGTATTCTTTTCCTGGATTGTTGGTTAGGGTAAAGTGAATGGTTTCCCGGTCTTTAATTAAGGGCAGGTCTTTTTCATAAACAAACAGATCCAGGTGCAATTGCTCATTATTCACAATTTCAGCAATGGGTGTCGCCGCATCTACATTGGAACCGATCTGCGCCGAAACATTACTTACGGTTCCTTTGATTGGAGCAGTAACCGGAAGGGTAGTAACAATGCTGCCTTTCTGAACCTGGTCTACAGAAACACCCATTGCCTTCAGTTGCTGCCAAAGTGAATTCCTGGTTGCTTTAAGGGTCGTTAATTCCGTGTGCACCCGTTGAAGGTTTTTCAACGGCGCTGCGGCCCCGGCTACCAGTTCCTCCTGCCGTTTATATTCCATTTCAGCTAATTCCATCTGTGCATTAATGGTTTGCAGTTCCTGTTGATGCTGGGCCATGTCCGGATTGGTGATCGTGGCTACTACCTGACCCTTAAAGACAATATTACCCGGTTGTATGTTTAGCGTCTTAATGATGCCGCTCATCACCGAAGTAACGAATGCCTTATTCTGATTGGGCACGGTTAACATGCCGTTACTGCGCACCGCATTTTGCAGATTTTTATTTTCAATATGCCCTACAGTAATGCCAATAGTTTCCATTTGTTTTCGGGTAATCGAAACTTTGTTCCCTGTTGGAGGTTTCGAAGTTTCTTCTTCTCTGACCAGTTCTTTTTGCTGACCTCCGCATGCCCCGGAAACGATAATTATTAAAATAAAAGAAATAATTTTGATCATAGCTTAACGGTTTAAATAATAATTCAATTGAATAGCGGACTGGTTGTATTGGTTTAGCACATCCAGGTAATTCTTCTGGATATCTATTGCCTGCGTTAGAAAAGTAGAAAGTTCGGCAAAACTGATTTCGCCCGCACGGTAAGCAATGTTGGATGATTTTAATATGGCATCCGCCTGGGCAAGTCCCGTCTGCTCGTAATAGGTGAGTAACTCCTGGTCTTGCAGCAATTGCTGATTGATTTGCTGGTAACCGGTATTTAAAACGAGTTGATCATATTCGAGAATAGTTTGCTGATATTTTTTTTCGGTGTTGGCCGCACGTATTTTATTCCGGTAGGCTGCACCTCCGAATATTGGAATGCCCGCAGTAACAGAAAAACCGGAATATGGATCAGCCAGTCCATACAATCGCTGTGAAAAAAATCTCCCTTCCAGGCTGGGACCGCGGCTTTGCTGCTCCACCACGATCCTTGATTGCGCAATTGATATTTGCTGCTGCTGTAATTGCAATTGAGGATGACTTGTGATGCCGGTGTCCGTAAAATAAACAGCAACCTTTTGTAAACCGCCAGCCTCAGGCAAATAATTCACGCCCGTGCTCATTATTCTTTTAAGTGTTTCCTGTTCCACCTGTATCTCGCGCCGCCGCAGTTTATATTGTAGGCTTACTTCTTTTGATTTGGCTAACGCCGCGATACTGTCCAGACCGGCACTTTCTCCCGTTCGAACTCTTAATACCGCAGCTTTGGCCAGCAACGCATAAATGCTGTCCAGGCGCGCCCACAGAGCCTGCTTACTTTGTAAGTACCATAACGTGTAATAGGTTGCCTGCAATTCTTTTTTTATTTCCAACGCGCGTACCTGGTTGGAAAATTCCACTAATCCAGATTGATATTGGAGCAAATTCCTTCTGGCGGAATACACGCCGGGCCACTCGATACTTTGCGACACGCCGACTTTTAATATCCCTTTTTTATCGCTTGGGCGCATATCCTCGTTTTCAACAAATATGCCTGATTTAGGGATGTCCCGCCAGGCACCCGCCCGTAGTCTGCTTTGCTGTATCTGCAGATCCCCTGCGCGCAATTGAAGATTGTTATGCAGGACGGTATCGTACACGTCATTAAATGAAATACGGGTTTGCGCAGTCACAGTTCGGGAGGAAAATAAAACGGAAAGAAATAAAAGCACCGGTACAGTCAATGCTTTGGGCAAAGACTTACTGCTACTCTTTTTTGGGGTGAAAATGATATACAACAAAGGAAGAACAATTAAAGTCAGTAACGTAGCGGTAAGAAGCCCGCCAATGACAACAGTTGCCAAAGGTTTTTGCACTTCGGCACCGGCACCCGTTGACAGAGCCATCGGCAGAAAGCCCAGGGACGCCACCGTTGCCGTCATAAGTACCGGCCTCAGGCGATTCTTCGTTCCCTCCATTACCCTTTGCACAATATCGTCCAGACCTTCTTTCGCCAATTCATTAAAAGTGCCTATCAGTACGATTCCATTAAGAACCGCCACACCGAATAAGGCGATAAACCCAACCCCTGCAGAAATACTAAACGGCATTCCTCTTAGTAATAGGGCCAGCACCCCACCTATAGCTGACATGGGAATGGCGGTAAAGATCAGTGTGGCCTGCCGCGCGGAATGAAAGGTAAAGAACAACAAAACAAAAATCAACAGCAGGGCAGCGGGAACAGCGATCTTTAATCGCGCAGATGCTTTTTCCAGGTTCTCAAACGCGCCACCATATTTATAAAAATATCCTGGCGTTAATTTCACTTTCTGATCAAGTGTCCGCTGCACTTCTTCCACAACACTTTTGACATCGCGGCCCGATACATTAAAGCTGACGAATATTCTGCGCCGTCCATCGTCGCGGCTGATTTGTGCCGGACCTGCTTTGTAGGAAACTTTCGCTACCTGTGAAAGCGGTATCTGCGCACCTTCGGAGGTGGCAATAAATAAGTCGCTTACATTGTCAATTGAACTCCGATAAGCGCTATCAAGCCGGAGTACAAGATTAAATCTTCTTTCATTCTCATACACCACACCTGCGGATTGTCCGGCAAAGGCGGTGGT
>Ga0209512_1000922_pt1 | contig 40637 bp, 35 predicted proteins | sample frozenSSSSmetaG_FD_184142 | JGI IMG/M metagenome (GOLD analysis project Ga0209512, IMG submission 184142) | Glacier valley bacterial and archeal communities from Borup Fiord, Nunavut, Canada, to study Microbial Dark Matter (Phase II) -... | ecosystem: Environmental > Aquatic > Freshwater > Ice >...
CACAGTGGAAAGCTGAAAATGTTCCTCAAGTGCTGGCGCATCGCTGTGCTTATCTCAACGGATTAATTTGCGTTCGCTAAATAAAAACTGGGATGCTCCCTTGCCAGAGGGGCGATAGTATACGACTAGACCAACAAAATTCCCTACTATGATCCAAACAGCAAACAAACTGCCGCGATGGTTAAGCTTAGGGTTAGCATTTCCGACTGCTATCCTTAACGGATGGTTGTTCCTGCAAGTCGTGAACTATTTCCAACCGCTGGTGAGCATTTTGGTCGCCGCGATTCTTCTGGCTTTTGTTTTAGATTACCCGATTCAGTTTTTTCAGCGCCGAGGGGTGGATCGCAATTATGCGGTTTTAGGAGTTTTTCTACTGACCGCAGTCACCATTGTCGGTTTAGGGATCACCCTATTGCCGATTATTTTGGCACAATTGTACGAATTGGCGAATGTCTTGCCGATTTGGATAGATTCTGGAACTCAGCAACTCCAGGTTTTTCAAGATTGGGCTTTAAAGCAACAACAGCTACCGATTAACCTCAGTAACTTAGTCACTCAAGCTTTAGATCGATTATCTAGCCAGTTGCAAACTGTGACAGGTACGGCGCTAACTTTCGCGGTAGATACAATTGGTAGTGTCGTCAATATACTGCTGACGGTGGTGCTAACTGTCTATTTGATTTTAAACGGCGATCTTCTCTGGGATGGACTATTTCGGTGGTTCCCGCCACATATCGGATCGCAGGTACGACGATCGCTACGGGAGGATTTCCACAACTATTTTATCGGTCAAGCGACTTTAGCAGCTTTATTAGGACTCGCGATCGCTGGTGCTTTTTTCGCGCTACAAGTTCCTTTAGCATTATTATTTGGGCTAGCAATTGGCTTTTTTGCACTGTTTCCCTTTGGAACAGGAATTGGAATTGCGATTGTCAGTTCCTTAGTAGCGCTGCAAAATGTTTGGCTAGGAGTCGAAGTCTTAGCTGTGGCTGTAGCGATTGACCAAGTAAACTCTAACTTTATCGCACCTCGGATTCTCGGTAGTTTAACGGGGTTAAATCCGGTATGGGTCGTAATTTCCTTACTAATTGGGGCAAAAATAGCTGGACTATTAGGTTTACTAATTGCCATTCCCTGTGCCAGTTTTATCAAGAGTACTGCTGATGCACTGCGCGATGGTACAGCAATTGATGTCACTTCGACGGCGAAGAGCAAACTTTCCGGAGAAGCTCCTAATTTAGTTGTAAAGGAATAATGAACTTGAGTAATAACGTCGAGTTATGATCAGATCTTAGATCAGGTCAGAATCTTTATCTTTAGTTATTCATGAGCGCTCAGAAAGAATCGACTGAATCAAACTCACCAAAAACGTTTCACACTGATTACCGACCGCTGGAGCGCTCAAAACTGAGTAAGATGTACCAGCATTATGCAGAAGTGAAGGATCAATATCCGCACGCGCTGCTACTATATCGGTGTGGAGATTTTTTTGAAACCTTTTTCCAAGATGCAGTCACAGTCGCGCGAGAATTAGAACTCGTCTTGACTAGCAAGCATGGCGGTGAAGTGGGTCGAGTGGCGATGACCGGCGTCCCACATCATGCTTGGGAACGTTACACGACACTACTAATTGAGAAAGGATATGCTGTAGTCATCTGTGACCAAGTCGAAGACGCTGCAGACGCTGTGGGTTTGATTAAGCGCGAAGTCACTCGCGTCCTGACTCCAGGAACTCTCTTAGAAGAAGGAATGCTACAGGCGCGGCGGAATAACTATCTCGCGGCTGTGGTGATTGCTGGCGACCATTGGGGTTTGGCTTATACTGATATTTCAACTGGGGAATTTTTCACGACACAAGCCAGTAGTTTAGAACTGCTAACCCAAGAATTGATGCGTCTGCAACCTTCGGAAGTGCTAATTCCCACCAATGCACCAGATTTAGGGACTTTACTGCGACCAGGTGAGAAATCGACGCATTTACCAGATTGTTTACCACCGTCATTTTGCTATTGCTTGCGATCGCAAACTCCCTTTACCGCACCAGAAGCGAAAGCGAGATTGTTACAAAAATTTAGGATGCGATCGCTTGAAGGACTCGGCTGCGAACATCTCCCTCTCGCTGTACGCGCGGCTGGTGGTTTGTTGCAATATTTAGAAGACACCCAAAAAGAAACTCCTCTACATTTACAAGTTCTTCGTACTTACAGCACCACCGATTACTTAATCCTCGACCACCAAACCAGGCGCAACTTAGAAATTACGCAAACTGTGCGCGATGGCACTTTTCACGGTTCCCTATTGTGGTCATTAGATAAAACCAACACCACAATGGGTGGTCGCGCTTTGCGACGTTGGTTACTGCAACCCTTAATTTCTCTTAAAGGTATCCAAGCACGCCAAGATACCATTCAAGAACTAGTAGAAAATACGGAGATGCGTGGCAATCTGCGGCAGTTACTGCGGCAAATTTATGACATTGAAAGGTTAGCAGGTCGCGCTGGTTCTGGTCAAGCGAGTGCGAGAGATTTAGTTGCTTTAGCTGATTCACTCTCCAAATTACCAGAATTATCGAACTTGGTTAGTGATGCTAGTTCTCCTTTCTTGAAAGCCGTACAGAAAGTACCAGAGGGATTACAAGAAATTGCCCAAAAGTTACAAGTGCATCTTGTCGAAACACCACCGATTCATCTGACAGATGGCGGAATAATTCGTCCAGGAATGAATTCGCAATTAGATGAAATGCGAAATTTAGCCGAAGCAGACCAGCAGTGGCTGGCGAATTTGGAAGTCGATGAAAGGGCGCGGACAGGTATACCGACATTAAAAGTCGGCTTTAACAAAACTTTTGGTTATTACATTAGTATTACGCGGGCAAAAGCTGACCAAGTACCAGATAATTACATTCGCAAACAAACACTTACGAATGAAGAACGTTATATAACTCCTGAGTTGAAAGAACGAGAAGCGCGGATTCTCACAGCGCGGGATGATTTGAATCGGCTAGAGTACGAAATCTTTGCCACATTGCGCCAAGAAGTTGGTGGACACGCTGAAACAATTCGTAATGTTTCGCGGGCTATAGCAGCAGTGGATGTGTTGTCTGCATTAGCAGAAGTCGCAGTTTATCAAGGTTACTGTCGTCCAGAAATGGTCGCCGGACGGGAGATTGTGATTGTTGACGGGCGACATCCAGTAGTCGAACAATCTTTACCATCAGGATTTTTTGTCCCTAATTCTACGGAATTGGGAATGATACTCTTTCAGGGCGCAGAGGAAAGAGAAGAAGGACAGAATTCTCCTCCAGACCTCATCGTTTTGACAGGTCCAAATGCGAGTGGGAAGAGTTGTTATTTGCGCCAAGTGGGATTAATTCAGTTAATGGCGCAGACGGGGAGTTTTGTCCCAGCCAAGGAAGCCAAGTTAGGATTATGCGATCGCATTTTTACCCGTGTAGGCGCAGTAGATGATCTCGCCACAGGTCAATCGACTTTTATGGTGGAGATGAATGAGACAGCAAATATTCTCAATCATGCCACAAACAGGTCTTTGGTACTTTTAGATGAAATTGGGCGCGGGACAGCGACATTTGACGGGTTATCTATTGCTTGGGCTGTGGTAGAATACCTCGCCAGTGAGATTCACTCCCGGACAATTTTTGCCACTCATTATCACGAGTTGAATGAATTAGCATCATTGTTACCAAATGTCGCTAATTACCAAGTCACGGTAAAAGAGTTACCCGACCAAATTGTCTTTTTACACCAAGTCCAACCTGGAGGTGCAGACAAGTCCTATGGAATTGAAGCCGGAAGATTAGCCGGTTTACCCGCTGTGGTGATTCAACGGGCTAGACAAGTTATGGGTCAAATTGAGAAGCATAGTAAGATTGCGATCGGTTTGCAGAACTTAGAGTGATATGTAAAGGCAAATTATTTGATCGTGTTATGGCGGTTCTTATACCACTGAGGTACAATAAAGCCCTTTTCTGTTAGGCTTTTCATGTTTTAAGATGTACCTCATTCGACCGAGAACCGCCATAACAGGTAAGTGATGGTGTTGACTAATTGGTGTATTCGATGTTCATTTTAAAAAAATAATCCTAGTGTTGATAAATTGATGTCAGCTACATAGCGGATAGGATATCACTACGAGCAAGTTTAGTGTCATAGTCAAGAACTAAATCCTTACGTAAAAATGACAGATCTCTACCTTGCCTTTTAACTCACGATAAATTTAGTAAAGTTTGAGCAGTTATGCTCAAACCTTAATTCGTTATGATTAACTTTATAATTGGCATAGAGCCAAAATTCCACTTTTGATAGGTGATCATTCAATTTAAACAATCTTAAGTATTGTCAGTCACTTTCAAGTAATATCCTATACATTTATCAGGCATTGTAGATCACATGAAAAGTCTTAGCTTCAGTGAACTTTGGGAAAAACTATTAGGTAATGATGAATCAGTTTTAATAGAGGCTAAACGTTGCAGCGAAATTGGTAAAAGCATGATGGAAACTGTTTCAGCTTTTGCTAATGAGCCTGGGCGCGGCGGAGGCTACTTAATACTAGGAGTAGAAAGGTCAAATGACGATATACCTGAAGATTACAAACTAACTGGAGTACCTAACTCAGATCAAATCCAATCTAATTTTGCCACTCAATGCCGTGAAATGTTCAGTTCCGCAATTCGTCCTCAAATCGATGTTTATAGTGAAAACGACAAAAATATTATAGTTGCTTTTATACCAGAAGCTCAACCCCATGAAAAGCCTGTTTACCTAAAAAGTAAAGGACTACCTAAAGGAGCATTTCGACGGATTGGACCCACAGACCAACAATGTACAGATGAAGACATTGCCCTTTTTTATCAGTTACGCGACCATCGTACTTACGATGAAATCGCGGTGCCTGATTCTAGCTTTGATGATTTCGACTTGCAGGCGATTGCGGAATACAGACGCATCCGAGGCAATGTAAATCCAAATGCTATGGAGTTAAATTATATTGATGCCGATTTACTTTACTCGATAGCTGCAACAACAAAACATCATGGAAAACTGTGTGCAACGATTGGTGGATTAATGCTATTTGGCAAGCCAGCAACTTTGCGACGTTATTTTCCCATGTGTCGTATTGATTACATTATAGTTGAGGGTCGTGAATGGGTTCCTAACCCAAGCAATCGATATCAAACGGTTGAAATTATAGAGCCGTTATTAATGGCTATACCAAGGTTAGTGAGCCTAATATTGACTGATATTCCGAAAGCTTTTCAAATAGGAGATGGTGGTCTGTATCGTCAAGAAGTGCCATTGCTTCCACGAACAGTAATTCGTGAAGCTATAGTTAATGCTTTAATGCATCGTAATTATCGAACACGCCAACCCGTACAAATCATAAGATTTTCTAATCGCCTTGAAATTCGTAATCCTGGTCATTCTCTTAAACCCTTTGACTCCCTTGGAGAGCCTGGATCGATTACCCGGAATGAAAAGATTGCCGCTGTTCTACATGATGTAGGTATAGCCGAGACGAAAGGTACAGGTATTCGCGTCATGATGGATGAAATGCATAAAGCAAATCTAACAATACCTCTTTTTGAATCTAGCTCTGAGAAGGACAGCTTTATCGTTAAACTTCTTGTCCATCATCTTCTGAGTCCAGAGGATATTCAATGGCTTTCACGATTTAAAAAATGTAACCTAAATAACGATCATGCTAGAGCATTAATTGTGGCACGGGAAGTAGGTGCGATCAGTAATTTTATATATCGTTCAATAAATTGTGTTGACACCCTTACAGCTAGTCAACAACTAAGACATCTGCGAGATTTGGGTTTGTTAGAGCAGAATGGTAAAAGTTCAGCGACTTATTACACTCTTAGCCTAAATATCCTAGAAAATGACTTATCTAGTGGGTTACTTACCCAACATAGTTCTAATCTAGCGAGTAACCCGATAGATAAGGGCTTATCTAGCGAGTTAGTGTCTCAGGAAGGCTCTTACCTAACGAATAGCTCTACAGATAACGACTCAAATCGGGATTATTTAAATCAAATACCTGAAGAATTAAGACAATCTGTTGAAAATTTAGGAGAAAGGGCTGATATAGACGAAGTAAGTTGTGTGATTGTTCAACTTTGTCAGTGGCGAGAACTGTCGTCATCAGAGCTTGCCGTTATACTTGGGCGCAATCAGGTTTATCTACGAAATAAATATTTAAATACTCTAATTACGTCAGGTGAGCTTGAGTATGTTCGTTCACAAAGTCCTAGTGATCCTTATCAAGCATACCGAGCAATCAAGAAAAATTAATAACGTTTCTAATTCTTACCAGACACGCACTCCGATTTTTAAAGTAATATCAAATGCGTTGACACCCCAATGATTTAAAATTTATATTTCTATGTAAATAGGGAGAGTGGTACACGATCCTATCTCACTATTACTAGATAGACTAGAATTGCTTCTGAGCTAGATCTAAATATACAAGTTACCTAGACACACGGCATGAAGCTCACGTTCGCCCTTCCTACATTATATCATTTTCTGCTGGGTGTTTATACTGGGGAGGACTTCCTCTAACGAATTTAATCCGAAAACTAACGTATGCGACGGTCTCGAAACAAAAAGGATTCAATCAAGCAACTGGATCTGAATTATCGCTCGTAATAGTTAACACTACTATTCGAGTAAAAGCACTTACACCTAAAAGAAAAGAAACACAAGTTTCGTCTTTGATTTATTAAAAATTCAAAATAATGCTAAATTGATAGTGTTAATACTAAATTATAATTTTCAGTACTTTTTCTGTTGATAATAACTATTTAAACTTCATAAAATTGTACGAACAATAAGTTGTGAGCATCGCTAGAATGACATTTGCAGAAAGATTTACAAGGCGATTTACAAAGCGATTCCTAATAAAAAGCGCATGTATAGGCGCTGGTTCCGTTCTCGGTGGTTTGGCAGGTGGTACAGTAGGTTTGGCATTGGCAGAATTACTTGGAAATGGACTAATTGACGGAGTGGCAGAAACTGCTGTGGAAAAAGCTAGTCAATTGGCTGGAGAACTTTTTGGTGCAGCATTGGGTGCAACAGCTAGCCAAGAAATAGAAGAAGTTATTAATGAGCCTCATTTGGACTCAGGCGAATTTGATGTAATACAATGATGTTACGACATTTCCGCTATTAGTTTGTCATTTCTAAGTTGGGTGGAACAATGTGAAACCCAACATTCTTATTTGTAGGTTTAAAGAAAGTATTACTTGTAATATCTAAGATAGATGATCATAATCATAAATAAAAATCAGCTTCTTAAACTAATCTGTAAAAAAATTTTCAGATTGTCACAAGCGGCAATAAAATCTTCCTTCCGGAACCGGATTATATTTAATTAGCTTAATTTGGGAGGATCAAAATTGATAAACATAGCTGTGTCTTTGTCAGAGTCCATTAAGTCTTTTTACATTAGACATCTCCGAAAAAGAAAAGATGCCACGTATCCAAACCTCTCCCCGACGCAGGGAGAGGCTTTAAAACCCCACTTCCCTCGTAGGGAAGGGTTGCCTTGGGGTTAGGTTTATGTATAATTTATGGGATTTAAATCTTTTCTGGAGATGTCTATTAACTTTAATCTTAGTAAACATCTCTTTATCTCAAATGATTAGACCATTAACGAGGATCAATCGCGGGTTTTTGACTAACCAAACGAATTTGATTTTGCTTGACTACCACTGTTAGCAAAGGTAAAGGGCGTTTAGCTGGTCCGTGAACTACTCGACCTTCCGCATCATATTGGGAACCATGACAGGGACAAATGAACTGTTGACGGTCTGCCTTCCACTCTACCGTGCATCCTCGATGAGTACAAATTGGGCGCAGACCATATTCGGCAATCTTTGGTCCAGTTTTGATTACAAGATAAACTGGGTCTTGGTCGGGTAATCCTGACACAGCGATGGGATTTTCAGGTTTGGCAGTTGTCAATAAGGCATCTACTTGAATGGGAGTTTTTTTACTGTCAAGCGCCCTGACACCGGGAAGATAATCCTGACAACGAGAATTATAAGGAAATAACGAACAAAGAGTTTCTAAATCAACTTCGTAGCTTTCGCTGATTTCGGGAAAAAATCCCAGCGCGAGGGTACCAATTCCACCGCCAACTAGATATTGCAGAAATTTCCGCCTCGATTTGGAGGAAATTGAGGTTGTGAAACGAATTTGTTGTGGCATATGATGGTTACTCGTGAGATTACTTGTTTAATCTTAGCTGCCGCGATCGCGTTCCAAATCAGCGATCACTTTTTCTAAACACCACTCTTGAGATTTTCCTGGATACTTGGACATTGCTTGAGAGATGAGTCGTTGGGCGATTTCCCAATGTCCGCCAACGAGTGTTAACAGACGCGGGTGCAATAAGTTAGATGTTTCCTTTCCTGAAGCCGCTTTCGATGAGGATATTTTTTTAATATTATCTATAACTTGATGATAATTTACCCAGTCCTCTTTTTCGCAATATATACTTGCCGCCCGCTGATAATCTGATATAGCGTGTTGCATTTCTTCTAAGTGAGTGTAGGCAATTGCACGATTGTAATAAGCTTGAGGATTGTCGGCATCGATTCGCAGTGATTCGGTGTAGTCTTTAATCGCGTCGTAATGATTACCCATTGCCTCGTAAGTATTGCCTCTAGCAATATAGACTAAGCTATCTTGCGGTTGTATTTGTAGTGCCGAGTTAAAATCAGCGATCGCTCCTAAATGATCTCCTAACTGAGAACGAGCTTTTCCTCGGTTGCGATAAACAATCACATCGCGGAAATTCAGTTGCAGTGCTTGGTTAAAGTCAGCAATAGCATCACGGTACTTACCTTGTTTACATAGTACAACGCCGCGACAACAATAAGCTTGGGCATCTTGAGGATCGGCTTGCAACACCCAGTTTATATCAGCAATCGCCGCCGCACATTCTCCTTTCTCCGCCCTTTCTAGCAATTGATGGAAATAATCCTTTTCAGAAATAATCGGCGTGACAGGGACTAAATCTAATGTTTCCGTTGCTTTCGGCTGCAGTTGTCTAATTTTTTCCAGACATTGGCGACAGCTTTCTTGATCCTTTTGTGCTAAAAATAATTCTGCGGCTTTTTTAAAGCTAGCGACAGCAAAGGGAATATTTCCTTGTTTGCGCTGCACTATCCCTCGTAGATTGTAAGCAGCACCATGATCAGGATGAAGACGAATAGCTTGTTCTATATCCTGTAAAGAACCAGGTAGATTTTTTAGCGCCAATCGTGCTAAAGCGCGACAATAGTATGCTTCTACACTCTGAGGATCGAGTTTTAGGGCTTCAGTATAATCAGAAACAGCTTGGTGAATTGCGCCAGAGTCGTAGTACGCCAAACCTCGCTTGCAGTAGATGTCCGCATAGTAAGGATTTTGATGCAAAGCAAAGGTAAACTCCTCAATCGCTCCAGCAAAATCTTTCTCTCTCGCTTTTTCCAACCCTCTACTGTAGAATCCATCATTCATAGCACTGGTTTGATTTAATGACTGATTGGCTTTACCGCTATCCTCCTTTATATCCTGGTATCTTACTAAAACGCTACAAACGCTTTTTTGCCGATGTCCAACTAGCGAATGGCGAAGTCGTTACCGCACATTGTCCGAATACAGGTCCCATGACCGGGGTTTGTACGCCTGGTAGTGCGGTGCAGCTATCTATGAGCGATAATCCCAAACGCAAATTAGCTTATACTTGGGAATTGATTCAAGTACATGATAACGAGCCGACTTGGGTGGGTGTAAATACGGCTTTACCCAATCGAGTCATCAAATTAGCACTTGAAAAACATCTATTTCCTGAATTAGGTGAGTATAGCCAAATTCGCGGTGAAGTTCCTTACGGACAAGATAAAAAAAGTCGCGTAGATTTCGTTTTAAGTGATGATGCGGAATCTTTGATTTATTTAGAAGTAAAAAATACAACTTTGGCGGCGGGTAAACTAGCTTTGTTTCCTGATACAGAAACAACACGCGGACAAAAACATCTGCGAGAATTGATGGCACTTTTACCTCAAAGTCGTGCCGTGATGCTTTACTTAATTAATCGCGGTGATTGTACTGAATTTGCCCCAGGAGATATTCCCGATCCATTATATGGACAATTGCTGCGGCAGGCTAAAGCTCTAGGTTTAGAGGTTCTCCCCTGCCGTTTTGAAGTTACTCCCCAAGGAATTAGTTACTTAGGCTTAGCAAATCGTAAATTTTAATTCACAGGCAAACGACAAGAGAGTCTTTTACTATTAAAGACTCTTGTAACGATTTTACGTTGAAATGCAATTTTAGTTGCGTTTAGCAACGCACATCAAAGATAATGCCGCCTCCAAAGAATTGGGGTTGATACCAGACAACCATTGACCGAAGCGATACTTATTATCAGCGCGACCGTAATTGCCTTGCAGCACTTCAGAGCCAACAGTATGGTTGTGGGGATACAATTGAACCGTAAAGCCCAGAGGCTCTAGAGTTCGGTGATAAAGATCCGGTTTCACTCCTTTCCCCGGTTGGTGATGGATCTCACTAGCGATCATTGCAGTATGTTCTTCTTTTGTCATAAAAGAATTACCCATCATCAAGCGATATAGCGGTACGCGTATTTTATATAACGCCATACCGACACCCTGGAAATTCCAGGCAGTATGCTGAGGGTCGTGATCGGTAATCAAAAGTCCGCCTGGACGAACTAGGCGGGCTGCTTCGGTTAAAACTTGTGGCATATCCTCACAGTGGTGGATAGTTGCATTCAGAGTTACGATATCAGCAAAATTATCAATAAATGGTAAGTTATGGGCATCAGCCAAGATAGGTGTATAGCCGATTTTTCGAGCCATCTCAAGTGCATTGCGGGAAATATCCACACCTATAAGCAATCGTGGTGAACCACCGAGTGTTGCATACAGATTCCCCGGACCACAACCGATATCAACAACAATTTTGTCATCCCAACTACCCATTGCAGCCCGCCAGCATCCTTCAAACGCTTCGTCGCGGTGACAGGCTTCAAAGTAGCCTTTTGCCCATTCAGAACGGTCGAAATAAGTCCTATTCGCTGCCATTGCTGGAGTAAAATTAGGGATTGGGCAGGTAGGAATGTCTCCGGCTTGCCAATCAACGATGGCATCCTCGGCAATGTACTGATACAGATCTGACAGGAAATTATTCATATTTTTTAGAGATTTTTGCAATTAACCAAGCGTGGATATAATTTTTAGCTCTTTAGGACAGAGAAACCAGAGGACATTATTTGCTAGTACCATATGCTACTAGTGTAAGTGAAATATTTCTAGAAATTAGTAAAAAAATATACCGTATTTATAGTAAAATAAGGGAATTTTTAAGTAAATTTACTATTAATAATTTATTTGTGAAGCTGTTGTATGCCAAAAAATGTGAGAATATGCATGATGCTAAAGTCGCCACAACATCACGCTGCCCAGTTAGCATAGGTTTTATAGCCTACTCAAAGGAATGCTAAAGCTATGGGAATGACCCTCACCGAAAAAATCTTGGCTAAAGCCGCTGGTCGGTCGGTAGTCGAACCAGGAGACAATATTTGGGTAAACGTAGACCTGTTAATGACCCACGATGTTTGTGGACCAGGAACCATCGGAGTTTTCCAGCGTGAATTTGGTGCTGATGCCAAAGTTTGGGACAAAGAGAAAATAGTCTTAATTCCCGACCACTACATCTTCACCAACGATGAACGCGCCAATCGTAACGTAGACATCTTACGAGATTTTGCATCAGAGCAAAACATCAAATACTTCTACGACATTACCGACCGCGCCAACTTCAAAGCTAACCCAGACTACAAAGGCGTTTGTCACATCGCCTTAGCCCAAGAAGGACACACTCGACCAGGCGAAGTATTATTTGGCACCGACTCCCACACATGCAACGCCGGTGCTTTCGGTCAATTCGCCACCGGAATCGGCAATACAGACGCCGGCTTCATCATGGGTACAGGCAAATTACTCATTAAAGTACCCGCCACCATGCGCTTTGTGATGGATGGCGAAATGCCACCATACCTACTAGCAAAAGACCTAATCCTGCAAATTATCGGTGATATTAGCGTTGCCGGTGCAACATATCGGACAATGGAATTTGCCGGTTCAGCCGTAGAACACATGACAATGGAAGAACGGATGACACTGTGTAACATGGTCATCGAAGCCGGCGGCAAAAATGGCACCATCGCCCCCGATGAAACCACCTTTGAATACGTCCGGGCGCGTACCAACAAACCCTTCGATCCAGTGTACTCAGATATTGACGCCAAATTCTATAGCGATCGCCACTACGACGTCACGCAACTAGAACCTGTAGTCGCCCAACCCCACTCACCAGACAACCGCGCCCTCGCCCGTGAATGCAGCGACGTTAAAATCGACCGAGTCTACATCGGTTCCTGTACAGGCGGTAAAACCAGCGACTTTGTCCACGCCGCCCAAATCCTCAAAGGACACAAAGTCCAAGTCCCAACATATATTGTCCCCGCCACCCAAAAAGTTTACGAAGACCTCTTCACCCAAAAACTAGACGGACAAACAATCTCCGAAATCCTCCTTGATTCCGGCTGCATCGAACCCGCCGCCCCATCCTGCGCCGCCTGCTTAGGTGGACCAAAAGACACCTTTGGCAGAATGAACAAACCCGAAGTTTGCGTTTCCACCACCAACCGCAACTTCCCTGGACGGATGGGCGAAAAAACAGCACAAATATATCTAGCCTCACCCTATACCGCCGCTGCCTCAGCAATCACCGGGCATGTCACCGATCCCCGTGAATTTATGTAAAACGCGGAGAGGCGCGGAGGTAACGCAGAGGGACGCTGAGTTTCTCCGCGCTACTCCGCGCGACCTCTGCGACTCTCCGCGTTAAAAAAATGATCATATTAATAACCGGCGTCTCTGGAAGTGGCAAAACGACCATCGGCAAGTTACTAGCTGAATCCCTACATTGGGAATTTAGCGATGCTGATGCTTTCCATCCCCCAGAAAATATCGAGAAAATGAAGCAAGGTATTCCTTTAGATGATGGCGATCGCCAGCCTTGGTTGGATAAAATGGCACGAGCGATCGCTTCCTGGTTGCAGGATGAACAAAATATGGTGCTGGCTTGTTCGGCGTTGAAAGAACGTTATCGTCAGTTGCTGGTACACGATCAACGGGTTCGCTTGGTTTATCTCCACGGTTCGATGGAGTTAATTCAAAAACGCTTGCAAGAACGCCCTCACCACTATATGCCGCCAAGTCTCCTCCAAAGTCAATTTGATGCTTTGGAGGAACCGGCTGATGCTGTGTGGGTGGAGATTTCTGATCCACAAGTGGTAATTGTGCAGAAAATCCGCGACAGTCTGAAAATTTACGGGTGATTGGAGGTGAGGAAGGCTTCGACTTCAGCTGCGGTCGGTTGTGAGGCTATTGCACCTGGTTTCAGGGTAGTCATCGCCCCGACTGCGCTTGCATAAGTGACGATTTTTTTGGCTGTCTCGGGATCGCTGAGACTGTGGATTCCTTGAAAGATGATTTGGGAGAGGAATCCGGCGACGAAGCTGTCTCCTGCGCCAGTGGTATCAACTACGGGGACGGAAAAGGCGGGAATTTCGCCTTCGTTTTCCGATAAGCAGTAGGCGCAACCATTTTCGCCATCGGTGACTAGGACTCCTTCGACGCCATCGATGCGGTAATTGATTGCGCCTGGGTCTTTTGTGTCAAACAGCCATTCAGCTTCTTCTTTGGAAAGCTTGAGAAAATCAACTTGCTTAAGTAATTGTTTGATTTTGGGAATGGCTTTGTCTGCATCTTGCCAAAATACCGGACGCCAGTTGACATCCAGTAAAATCTTTAAGTCGTATTTTTGTGCTAGCTGTAGAGCCAGAGCGATCGCTTGTTCGCTTTCAGGATAAGCTAGTTCTAAAGTCCCTAAAACTAAGTAGTCTGCTGTTTCTAAGAGCGAAATCGGTAGTTTCTCGGATTTGAGGTGAGCATCCGCAAATTCAGCAGTGTTACGGTTGCCAAATCCGGCGAAACTGCGATCGCCAGATGTAGAGCGTACAACATAAACTTGGCGTGTTGGAGCTGTAGGATGGATTTGTACCCCGGTTGTGTCTACACCATTGGTTTGTAAAACTTGCATAAGTTCCTCACCTGCGGGATCTTTGCCTATTGCACCGATAAACCCGGAAGCAACGCCTAGCTTAACTAAACCACAAGCGACGTTAGCTGGTGCGCCGCCTGGGTAAGGTGTCCAAGATTCAACTTCTAGTAATGGACGACCAATTTGATCTGCTAAACAATCGAAAAGAATTTCACCTAAACACAGAATACGAGGATTGCTCATAATATTTGAGATTTTGAAGAAGGGCAAACTGAAGCCGGACAAATCTAAAATTTACCGCAAACTCAACTCCTGTTACCGTATCCGCACAAATACAGACATGATTATTTATTACTATAAGTATATATGTCATTTTAAATACCGACATTCTCTGTAAACGTGTCAAAATAGATACTGTGTGTCTAATTAGTAAATTGTGTCGCCGCCTGGATTTGTAACACACATCACAAGCAGCGATTATATTCCCAGTAAAACCGGAAACGTTGACCTAGAAAAGAATCTTCTAGAATTAAAGAGAAAATAAGTACATATACTAAAGGAAAAAATACTCATGGCTAGTGGCGAGTCCAAAAGACCTGTTACCCTTTCCGACCGAGAATTACAAATTATTGACTTAGTCGCTAGTGGCTTAACCAACCAAGACATCGCGGATAAGTTAGAAATTAGCAAACGTACAGTCGATAACCATATCAGTAACATCCTGACCAAAACTGAAACCGACAACCGCGTGGCTCTAGTCCGCTGGGCTTTGCAGTGGGGTAAAGTTTGCTTAAATGATGTTAACTGTTGCCGACTGCCTAACCTCGATAGTCAGTTAATATAGCCGGAAAATAGTTCGGTCGTCAAGAGTAAAAATATCATTTGTGGCTAGGTCAAGAGTTTAAATTCAACTTCTGGTTCTTGACTTAGCCACAAAAACTCTTCACCATCTGGGCATAAACGTGCCCAATTAAGATATAATATATATCTTCGACCTTCGGAAAGTGGAGCGAAATGCTGATGACTACTGCCACTTGTAGCGCTCCTTTTAGCTTTGATTGGAACACAGCGACAATTGAAGATGCCGAGCTAGTCAGGCAACTATCATTTGTCCCTCTTTTAAAAGAAATACTGATACTGCGGCAAGTTCATGCCCTAGAACACGCGACAGTTTGGGTTTTGGGCGAGCTGCAAAAGAGCACCCCCGCCGAGACAACGGCCGTAGATAACGGATTATTAAGTGGATTGTCTACAGAACTTGGATTTTATCTCTATGGAGAGGTAGACATTAATGCCTTACGCCGTGCAGTTCCCTTAGCCCGATATCACCTCACTAACGGCAAGGCGAATTTAGCTATTCATCCTCGTTGTGGCACAAATTTATCAGTAGAAATGCTGTTAACAGCCTCTTTTGCAGTAGTTGCTCATATATTACTCCCGCGATCGCCTCTAGAGCAACTGCTCGGTTTTGGTTTAGCAGCCACAACCGCCGCCCAACTCGCACCTGATTTAGGTAGCTTAGCTCAACAATACTTAACCACAGCAATTCCCTTTAACCTTGCAATTGAAAACATTACCGCGATGCAGGATGCTTGGGGAAGAAGAGCGCATTTTGTCAAAGTCTGCTGGGTTGACTAGTAATAAAACTTAAAACCAGAATGGTGCCACCTGTGACAAGGAAAGTAGTACGCTGAAGCAATTAGAGAACGTGTGTGTTGGCGATTAATAATATAAAGGGGAAATACTCATGGTTCAACGTGGTTCTACAGTCCGAATTCTCCGCCCAGAATCCTACTGGTTTCAAGATGAAGGAACTGTCGCTTCTATTGACCAAAGCGGGATCAAATACTCAATAATTGTCCGCTTTGATAAAGTAAATTACGCTGGTGTTAATACCAACAACTATTCTCCAGACGAAGTCCTAGAAACAGCCCCACCCAAAGCCAAAGCCGCTAAAACCACTCCTACCGCCCCAGGTGGTAAGCAAACACCGATTGATACCACAATTCGGAAAACAGGTAGCGGTACTACCACAACTGCCAAAGAATCTGCTAAACCAGAAGCTGGTGGCGGTAGCACAGTGGTAGAAGGCGACGCCAACCAAGGCACCGAAGCGCGGTAAATAGTGCCAGAACTGCCCGAAGTCGAAACAGTCCGGCGGGGTCTAAACCAAGTCACCCCGCACCTAGAAATTACGGGAGGTGATGTGTTGCTTCATCGCACCATCGCCTACCCACTTTCTGTTGAAGAATTTATTGTCGGGATTAAAGGACAAGCGATCGCTACCTGGTACCGTCAAGGTAAATATCTCCTAGCCGAACTTTACCCACTCCCCCCCTCCTCCACTCCCCCACTCCCCTCCTACCTAGGCGTACACCTCCGAATGACAGGTCAACTCCTCTGGCTGCATCCAGATGAACCTGTACACAAGCACACGCGGGTGAGATTATTTCTCGGAGACCACGAGTTACGTTTTGTTGACCAACGTACCTTCGGTCAAATGTGGTGGGTCCCGCCGGGAATCGCCCCAGAAACTATTATTACTGGCTTACAAAAACTCGCAGCAGATCCCTTCTCCCCAGAATTTACTACCGAGTATCTAGCACAAAAACTCCACAATCGCCGCCGACCAATTAAAACAGCGCTGCTAGATCAGTCAGTCGTCGCTGGGGTGGGTAATATCTACGCTGATGAGGCTTTGTTTACTAGTGGTATCCAACCAGAGACTCTTTGTATCAATTTGAAAACAGAGCAAATTCAACGGCTGCTAGAGGCAATCATTCAAGTACTGCAAGCAAGTATCGAAGCTGGAGGCACAACTTTCAGTAATTTCCTCAACGTCGAAGGTGTTAATGGCAAGTACGGAGGCATAGCATTAGTTTACAATCGTACTGGTGAACCTTGTCGAGTCTGTGGCACAGCCATTGGTCGGATTAGGTTAGGGGGGCGATCAAGTCACTTTTGTCCCCAGTGTCAGCTGTAAAAAGAGGAACTTATGGCAGTTAAAAAAGGTGATATGGTTCGGGCTGTCCGCGAGAAGTTAGAAAATAGTCTGGAAGCAAAAGCTAGTGATTCTCGCTTTCCTTCCTATTTATTTGAAACTAAGGGTCAAGTTTTAGATCTCAAGGGCGATTATGCGCTAGTTGTGTTTGGTATGGTGCCAACGCCAAATATTTGGTTGCGGGTAGATCAACTAGAAGCGTTTTCGTAAGAGTTTAGGGGTAGTACTTACCCCTTTCTGAATCATATTCAGCCAGTAGCATGACAAAGTGAATTTACTTGCTATCAGTAAAAATTAATATTTTAGTAAAATTAAATACATTTACTCAGATTAGAGCCGGTGATAAAAACTATACTAGATATATCTCTAATCTGATTTCTACTTCAACACCGACTAGAGATCACTATCTCTGGGGTGAAAGTGAGTTAATACCTAAAGCAAAATTGCTCATCCCAACTACACCTCTGTATTTGCCCGGATACATAAGTAGCCTTTCGGAATAAATATCTTGGATTAGCCGATAAATCATCGCTCTTATTGCTGTACCACTGCATTTACGGTGAGATTAAGGTTATTCTTCGTGTCACAAGGTCAAATTCTACAGGATAAATAACATGGCATCAGAAACTGATTTAAAGGCTAAGGAAGCTCAAGAAAAAACCCGCATGCTGCTAGCTTTGTGGGATTTAGGCGGAGTGGAACAAGAAGTAACTAGAGGTCTGTTTACCAAGCGCGTTGTTTCTAAAGGTAAGAAGGTAGCAGATTATGAGAGCATGCTGGAGGAATTACAAACAGAAGGCGCGATCGCTATCTCCAAAAAAGGATATACGCTGAAATCGTCTAAGGGTTTAGAAGTCATGGGCGAGGGTTTGAAAAATCCTGAGTTTAGATTTGAAGGCACAATTGTCGGTACTTGGGCGGCGAATGCACTGTTAAAGTGGATTGGTCAAATGACAACTACAGTTAACACCTCACCGCTACCTGTTAACTTACCGCTACCTGTTAACTCCCCGGAACCAGTCAATTCCCCCGCACCAACTAAAACAAAGTCTAAGCGTGGTAGTAAAACCATTGCCTCTTATGACGAGTTTATGCAGGCAACGTTAAAAGTTTACGATCAACTCAATAGCGAATATAACTATAACGATTTAGTCCCAATTTATTCTCTGCGTCGGGAAATAGGCGATCGCGTGGGTCGAGACTTTTTCAACGCATGGCTACTAGAAATGCAAGAAAACGACATTTTGCAACTCCAAGGCGGTAGCTTAACAGATAGCGATCCTAGTAAAATTGAAGACTCTATTACTACCGCTGTCAGTGGACTGCGCTGCTATGCCAAGCGCTTAGAGTCATAGGTCATTACAGGAGTGAGACTGCATTTTATTTGATGCAGTTATCAAATATTTATCATAAAAATCCTGAATCTGTATAGTTGGCTTTAAATCGATGCTTGACACCGCTCTCATTGATGCCATTAAAAGTCATAATCCTTTCGACAGAAGCTTTGTCGTGAGAAAAGATGATATTTGGCAGACAGGTTTTCCTGATGTTCCTTCCTTAAATTCCCATGCTTCAGATGCTATTTTTGAAGCCATAGAAAAAGTTCATACTAGACAGAAGTCAGTTATTGGCATTACCATCACCGCTGAAAGAGGCGTAGGTAAAAGTCATATTATCAGTCGGATTCGCCGCCAACTTCAAGCTGACGCTAGTGCTTTATTTGTTTATGTGAGTGAGATTAATGATTTAAATCGCATTCAAGCTGAATTCCTGCGGAATCTGGCGACTAGCCTCAAACAAGTTGGTAGCCAAGGCGTGAGTCAATGGCGGGAATTGGCAACTGCTCTATTTAATGAAGCATATAGAAAAGATTATACCCCGGAACAGTTAGTTGCTCACTTAGCGGATGTAATCACTCTTAATCCTCATGTAATTGAGCATTGGACAGATAAAGTCTTAGAAATTAAGCCAGATTTGGAAAATCCTGAGATTATCACAGCAATTTTATGGACACTATCGAAGCCATCCCAAGCATCTTTCGCCATCAATTGGCTTTCTGGTCAAGAATTAGCAAAAACAAGAGCAGATGCGTTAGGTTTATCTAACTCTAATCCTGAAGATCGAGAAGCGCAAGCTTTTACAACAACTCGCCAAATTATTGACTTAATTAGTAACTACAAACCGATCGTCATTTGTTTTGATGAATTAGAAAGTGCCCAATGTAACGACGCTGGATACACAGGTAGACAGGTGGCTGCGCTTTTCGCTAAAGACTTATATGACCAGATTAAGCGGGGTGTGATTCTGACAGCGATGTACCCGACAACCTGGAATCAGGAAATCAGAACATTATCACAGGCTGAAGCAGTCGTAGATCGAATTGGTGAAAATATTATTGAGTTGAAACATCTCAATTCTGATGATGTGATTTCTTTGGTTTCCTTTTGGATGCGAGATTTTTTTGAGCATCATCACTTAACATCACATGTTAACAATCCACTTTATCCTTTCGACCCAGAAAAGCTGAGACAACTAGGTAAGGAAAGACCACCGATTAGACAAGTTTTGAACTGGTGTAAAGAAAACTTTTATCTTTCCAGTGAAACGACAGCGAGCGATAAGCATCCAGTAGAGTCTGCTTATAATAAGGAAATAGAAGCTCTTAAAAATACTATCCAAGATGAAATCGCAGTTAAAGAGACACTAGTTGGGGCGCTGCGGTTAGGTTTTTCTAGTTTAATTGGGCAAAAACTGGAGAACTTGCAAATTGATGAAATTGCCAACGTTAAAGCAAAAAGTATAGACCAAGGCTATATTAATTTTAAAATTATCGGCAAGCAAGGTGGGAATGAAGTCAAAATTGGCGTATCAGTGCTTGAAGGCGTTACTGGCAGGTTTCTTCAAGCGGCATTAAAGCGATTAGCTGATTATAAAACATTTGACTTGACTTGTGGTTGTATCGTCCGTTCTAAAAAGGTTAACAGTGCTACTAAAGCTAAGGAATATTTAGATAAACTCCTGTCTCCCCCATTAGATGGTAGATCGGCGTTGTTGAAAACTGAAGATATCAAGCCTTTGTTAGCTATTAATTCTGTGATGCGGGCGCGGAAGGATTATGAGTTAAGTCTAGAGCAAATCATTGATTTCATCGTCAAAGAGCGCTTAGCACTAGATAATAATCTGATTCACTCAATTCTCAAAGCTTCGTCTGATAAAATTTCTGATACAGCAGTGGATGAAGATAGTGAATCATAACATTATGATCAACACTGCTTTATGTTTACCAGCACCAGATATAAAAGCTTTGTTGCAAGGGCGGATAGTAGCGGCAATATTCGGTAAATTTATCACTCCTAAGCGACAATTTGCACTTTGCCCAATAGATACATCACTAAATAAATTACCAATTGAGCAGTATTATCATCCTAATTTTGTGCCTACTGCTCATACTACTGTTATTCAGCCTGGAACTGAAACTATATCTATCGCTGCTTGGGCAAGGTGTGAATTATGTCAGCCTCTGAATGCTGAGTTCTTAGCCGCTTTGCCAAAAGTCACGATTTGGACACAGCAAGCTTTACAAGCAGCACTGGCACAATGGCAGAATATATTTCTGCTCTATCTGCGAGTTTATCAGCTTCCTGTACCGCTCAAGTTTTCGGTACAGTCCCACAGTTCATTTGTCCATTTAGGGCAGTATATCAACGTTTCGGAAGCATCGGCAATATTAAGCGATCGCCTCTTCCGCCAGCGTCAACTCGCTTTACAAAACTTAGAACTACCTCAATATCCTGAGTTAGAACTTTTGCAAAGTGCGATCGCACCGATTGCGCTTGTCAATCCAGCAGTTCAAGCATTGGAGCAAGAAATCAAAGAATTATTAGGGTGGGGTAGTCAGCCGTTCATGACGCAATTTAATCGAGATTTATGGATAGATAATATCACAGCCTTGGGCGATCGCAGTCAAGAAGAAGATCAAGGAAAAACTAGTTATCAAGCTGGGACTGATTTTGAGAATATCGTCCGTCAGAGTCTTGAGTATTTAGGATTCACAGTTGATATTTTCCATAAAGGTGGTGCTGGCGGTGTTGATATCTTCTGTTCACAGCCATATCCCTTGATTGGCGAATGTAAAGCTGGTAAAAAAATTCCTAATGATACCGCAGTGCAATTACTGAATTTAGGAACGCTACGCTTAAATGAAAAACTTTTTCAGCAAGCAACTAAATTAATCATTGGTCCAGGTAAACCGACAACGCAACTCAAAGACGCCGCAAAAAGACATGGTATGGCAATCATCAACCCGGAAACACTTCAGAAACTTGTCAAATTACAAAGTAATTATCCCAACTCAGTAGATTTGTTAGAACTCAAAAAATACCTCATACCAGGACAAGCTGATGAGGAAGTGGAAAAATATATTGAATTAGTTTACAGAGAAATCAAAGAGCGATCGCACATCGTCCAAGTGTTGAAAAACTACCTCAACAATTCGGGAAATAAAAGTGCGGAAGTTGAAGCACTACATGCAGCCTACATCACAACTCATCCTCAAACGCTCTCTTTGCGGAGAATGCATAACATTCTGATTGAACTCTCCTCACCCTTGACAGGCTATTTAGGCAGAATTTGCCAAGACGATTGGAGACGCGATCGTTTCTATTTCCTCCGCGACTTACCAATAAAATAACAAACCCTATCCCAAAAACAACTTGTAAGCTGGATTCTGACTTTCATCCCAATACTGATACCCCACAGTATCAAGGAATGCCTGCCAATCCTGCGTCTCATGGGGTGGAACCTGCATCCCGACGACAATCCGACCGTAATCTGATCCATTGTTACGGTAATGAAAAAGACTAATATTCCAGTTAGGACTCATTGAACCAACAAACTTCATCAACGCGCCAGGACGTTCAGGAAACTCAAAACGGTAAAGTAATTCATTATGAGCTAAAGGAGAGCGACCACCAACCATGTGGCGTAAGTGTAACTTTGTCAGTTCATCATCAGTTAAGTCTAAGGTTTGGAAACCACAACCTTGAAACGCTGCCAACATCTTCGCCGCATCTGCACGGTTTTGAATTTGCATCCCGACAAAAATATGAGCGGTTTTCTCATCGGCAATGCGATAGTTAAACTCAGTCAGATTGCGATTGTTAATACATTCACAAAAAGAGCGCAGACTCCCTGGCTTCTCCGGAATTGTCACTGCAAAAATGGCTTCGCGACGTTCGCCAAACTCTGCACGTTCAGCCACAAAACGCAGACGGTCAAAATTCATGTTAGCACCGCAGGCAATGGCAACAAATGTTTGTCCCTGAATTTGCTCCCTCTCGACATAGGCTTTGGCACCAGCGATCGCTAAAGCACCTGCCGGTTCTAAAATGGATCGCGTATCCTCAAATACATCTTTAATTGCCGCACAAGTGTCATCCGTATCCACCAAAATAATCTCATCTACATACTGCTGGCACAAGCGAAAGGTTTCCACACCCACTTCCTTCACCGCCACACCATCAGCAAATAAACCCACCTGAGACAACCGCACGCGTTTTCCGGCTTTTAGCGATTGAGACATCGCATCCGCATCCACCGGCTCAACACCAATAATCTTAATCTCCGGACGCAACCGCTTGACATAAGCCGCAATCCCAGAAATCAATCCGCCGCCGCCAATCGCCACAAAAATCGCTTGGATAGGTTGCTGATATTGCCGCAAAATTTCCATCCCAATCGTTCCCTGTCCAGCGATCACATCTGGATCATCAAAAGGATGAATAAAGGTGAGATTCTTTTCTACTTCTAATTGACGAGCATAAATACAAGCATCATCATAAGTATTCCCATGCAACACCACCTCTCCCCCCCGCGCTTTCACCGCATTTATTTTGACTTGAGGTGTAGTCACAGGCATCACAATAATTGCTTGCGTACCTAAGCGTCGCGCCGCCAAAGCAACTCCCTGAGCATGATTCCCTGCTGAAGCCGCAATCACACCCTCAGCCAACTTATCGGCTGGTAGTTGAACCATTTTGTTATATGCACCGCGCAACTTAAAGGAAAACACCGACTGCATATCCTCTCGCTTCAGCAGAAGTTTATTATTCAGCCGCGCCGAAAGATTTGGCGCATACTCTAGCGGCGTTTCTTGCGCGACATCGTACACGCGAGCGGTCAGAATTCGTTCCAGGTAGTCAGAATGCATGGCGTCAAAAGGGATAACAGATGCCGGTTAAAGATCAATTTTACTTTAAATGTGTACCAAAGCACAATTTAATCTTCAAGTACCAAGTCGGCATAGCTCATAGGAGTCTTATTTACATTCTGGCATTCTCAAGATGACAATATTGCCAAGCATGTAAAGAGCAAAGCTGAATGTTTTCAGAAGCTACGCTTTTATTTTATAATACTTTTTTTCAGCCTTGGCGAGCAATGAGGTTTGCCTGGAACTGCCAGTAATAGCTAATGGTATTAAAGGCACAATCCAACACATATACTGGTTAAATAAAACCGAATTAAAATCTACAAAAGCTATCATTACTAACAAAGAAGCCATCTGCATAGTAATTTGACGTTGCCAAGCAATAAAATATACCAAAAACATGATGACTAGCATTGGTATTTTTGCCTTAAGACCAACAAACTGAGGTAAGGCAGATGCAACATATGTATCCATTGAAAATGCCCCAAAATCGCTATCTGCGTACCTGGTAGCCGAAAATAACACAGATTTTGCTAAACTTTCAGCACCCCAAACAATGAAGGGTATTGATGTTAATAGCGGAATACTGATGATGACACCGACCGCAATTAATACCTGCTTGGTCGCATTTTTAGGCGCTGATTGCCAAATCCAAATTAAGTAAAGTGGAAGCAGGAAAATCGCAATTTGCTTAATCGCCAAAGATATGCTGAACAAAATCAAAGACAGCCACTTTTTTCTTCGGAACAGCAAAAGCGACAGAAGTAAAAAAAATATGGGTATGAAATCCATATCAGCAACTAAAGTTACATAAAAATTCCATCTATTAAATAACCAAAAAATAGCGGAGAAAATTGCTAAAGAAAGTACCCTCTGTTGATAAAAACAATAAAACAGCGTTGTCGCAATTCCCATATTAAAAAACAAAAATATGTATTTCCAGAATTCAATCCAATCTAGATAATTCTTTAATCCGAATAATTGTGTTAAATAAGACAATATGTAGAAAAGAGGAAAATATGTAGCATATTTTTGATTGTCTCTCATATTGCTGGCTAAAACTCTAGCATAGGGATTTTCACCCGATAAAATCCGCTTTCCTTCTATCCATAAGTAGTAAATATCTTCTTCTTTTCCTACTTGATTTGTTTTATAATCCCAAAATATCGGCAGCGTATGAGCTAAAATTCCTCCTAGTATAATAATAAATAACCAAATGAGTGCAGATGTTTGTCTTTTATTAAATGACTTTAAATTGAAAGTTAGCATGTTAAATTTTTCGATTATATTACCAACGGACTCGTAACGTCTCAATCCTCATCCGCTCCTCCGATTGTTATTTGCTAATTATCGGGATGAAAAAAATTGAGTATAAAAACAGACTAATAAGACTATGCTCAAAAACTTAACAAGCCTTTCCGTAGAACTACTGGAGTCTAGGAGAAATTTGTACAAGTTGGGAAATAATTTCACATTTCTTTACTTTATCGGTAATGTAATAGCGATCGCCTAAAAAATTGGCTTCATTTAAATTAATTCCAATCACTAACAGATATTTTCTGAGATTTCTCTAGAATCGTCTGACTTAACTAGCTAGATAACTATTTAGTTTATCCTTATGCCATCGCAAGACATTAAATGCTTGATGCTCCAAATAACGCACTTTTTCTCTACTAATACCCATACGCTGACTAATTTGCGTTAAGGAAAGTTCATCTTCACCTGCTAACCCAAAATGTAAAGTTAATACTTCCTGTTGTTGAGGAGATAGTTTCAATAATAAATTTATTATGTCTTCTTTGAGACATTCCTGAACAATATAAAAGAAGTGAAGCGAGCAATACTGTAGTATTTATATACTATCAACCATTTTGAACCATCCAAACTAACATTCCCAGAATTTGCTCAACAGGTGGAAGAGGATAATCTGTTAAGTCGATAGTCACTGTATTTTCCTCAAGCTTGAGGAATCGCCATTGAGTTCCGCTGGTAATAGAACCATAAATCACCGGAATTGGACGCTTTTTCGCCGCATTAAATCGCTGCGCTGCAACCATCTCCGCTATGCACTGTCCAAACCCAGTTCTCAAATCAGCTTTTAAAGCCTCAACAATCATAATCGCCGGTGCTTCAATTTCCAACACTTCCGGAGAACGACTCAAGAGGAAATCACACATCCCATTGAGTCCAACTGTCTCATCGACTGTAAAATCTTCCCCAGAAAACAAACTGATTTGCCGATTCAATATCCGCCGCACTTCCAGTAGGACTGGGTAAATAATTCCTTCTGAGCGCGCTTTTTCACTTGCAGAAGCTACAAGCTGGAGACTTTCTGCGAGATATGCCATGAGCGCAGAAGATGGCACAATAGGTTCAATAGGAGGCAAAAATAGTCCACCTTCAAGTGTTTTCAGACCAAAAGCCTCTTTAGCTTTGGCAATACTTGTGAACTGACTGTAAGGCATAGGTTGTGTTTACCACTTCAAAACAATGAATACTGATCATCCCTATTCCTTACAATACAGGTAACTCTAAAGGACGCCATAGATAGTCCCGTAAACTAATTTTACCCTCAGGGCTAAATTTTATGCCTTCCTCTTCCAGGAGCGATCGCTGACGATAATCTCCACCACACCGTAACGGCGAGTGAGATATCTCACCCTTAGCATTAATCACCCGGTGCCAAGGAATATCAGTTAAAGCTGGATCTACACGATATAGAGCATAACCCACTAAACGTGCCTTACCATACAAATGCGCCAAATCCGCCACTTGACCATAAGTAGCTACCTGACCTTCAGGGATCTGACGCACAACTTGATAAATTTGGTCGTAACTAGACATTATCTTAACTGAGACAAATCCATCAAATTCGCCAGCTTATACACAATCCGCGCCCCGACATTACCATCCCACTCAGCATCACCAACCTCACAGAGATCAAAGCCAATAATTTTGCGACCACTATTAACCACCTCCCGGAATAGCATATAAGTTTGTTCCAATTCCAACCCACCCGGAACCGGAGTTCCAGTACTCGAACAAAGTTTAGGATCTAAACCATCAACATCAAAGCTGATATAAACGAATTCCGGCAAAAGACTAACAATCTCGCGACATAAATCAAGCCAAGTCATACCCGAATAAAGCCGTTGCTTAATCACAGGGTCATAATAACCAACAATGCGACCATTAGACTGGTCAATCATTTGCACTTCATCATGACAAATATCACGCAAGCCGACCTGCACCAACTTAGTAATTTGTGGAAGCTTCATCGCATTAAACATGATAGAAGCGTGAGAGAATTCAAATCCCTCATAAGCATCCCGTAAATCTGCGTGGGCATCAATGTGTAAAATGCCATAGCTAGCATACTTAACCGCCAATGCTTGATAATAACCTAAAGGCGAACTATGATCACCACCAATCACAGCAACACGCTTACCATTTTGCATTGCTTGCTGACACTGAGCAAACAACCATTCATTCACCTGTTGACCCGCTTCGTTAATTTCTCTCAATACAGGTGTTAAATCAGGTGTAGCCGTTAACGATTCACCTGTTGCTAAACGATCAATAATTTTTGCAGCTTCGGAACGATAAAATTTATTCTTATCTAAAATATCCTGAGGAATTTCTGCCATAAAAATTCCTTGCTTCCAACCATCAGGATGATCAAAGTCAAATAAATCCAGTTGAGTCGAAGCATCCAGAACCTGCTGCGGGCCATTAGCAGTACCAGCACCATAAGAAACCGTCACTTCCCAAGGTACACCAAAAACAATCAAATTTGCCGACTCATAATCGTGTGGCAAGCCAAAGAGATTACCATTGACTTCACCGATACCGCTGGGATTGTAATCTTGGAGTTGATTCATAATCACTATCATAAACGCAGAGGAGCGCAGAGACTCAATTATACCTCCGCGTACCTCCGCGCCACCTCCGCGCCACTCCGCGTTTTTCTCACTCCCTCGGTAAAGCGACTCCCAAAACCGGCGCTTGCGAAGCCATTATTCCCTGTGTCAGTGAGATTTGAGTATACGATTGACGAACTTGAGCATTCACCGCTACAGTTTTCACGTCATACATCTGCATCAAAAATTTAGGGTAAATTCCAATGCCGATAATCAACACTAAAAAACAAGCAGCGACAAACACTTCGCGTGGTCTAGCATCGTCAAAGTCAGCATCAATAGGTAGGATGCAATTTGTCCCAAAACATACCGCTTCTTGATTTCCAATCTGCAAGCCACTATTTGGGAGGTCACATCCTGAGGCAATATTATTGCTATAAAACACCTGTCTCAACAGGTCGAGTAGATAGATTGGTGTGAGGATGACTCCAACTGCAGCGAGGAAAACTGTGACGGTGCGAAAGGTTGAACTGTAAATATCACTCGTAGCTATACCCACAAAGACAGAGAGTTCGCCAACGAAGCCACTCATTCCTGGCAAAGCTAATGACGCCAGCGCTGCTACTGTGAATAGAGTAAATACTTTTGGCATTGCTTGACCAATACCACCCATCTCATTCATTGCCATTGTGTGGGTGCGGTCATAGGTCATACCCGCTAAGAAGAAGAGTAGTGAGGCAATCAAACCGTGGGAAATCATTTGTAGCATCGCGCCACTGATGCCTAAATCGGTGAACGATGCGATACCTAGCAAGACGAATCCCATATGGGAAACAGACGAATATGCTAGGCGGCGTTTCATATTTGACTGGGCAAAAGAGTTTAATGCACCATAAATAATATTAACAACGCCGAGAATTGCCAGGACTGGCGCAAAGTAAACATGGGCATCGGAGAGAATCTCTAAATTCAAGCGAATTAGTCCGTAGGCACCCATCTTCAGCAGCACACCAGCCAAAATCATCGATACAGGTGAAGAAGCTTCGCCGTGGGCGTCAGGTAGCCACGTATGCATCGGGAAAATGGCAAGCTTGACGCCGAATGCAATCAGTAATCCACCATAAAGTAGTAGTTCTAGACCCAGCGGGTAGTCTTTCATCCCGAGTTCGGCAATGTTGAAGGTTACATTGTCGCCGTAGAGTGCCATTGCTAGCGCTGCTACTAAAATGAAGATGGAAGCAGCGGCGGTGTAGATTAAGAATTTTGTGGCTGCGTAGCGACGTTTCTGCCCGCCCCAAATACAGATTAGTAAATATACGGGAATTAGTTCTACTTCCCACATAATGAAGAATAGTAGCAAGTCTTGAGCGACGAATACGCCAATCTGTGCTGAATAAAGCACCAGCATTAGAACATAAAAGAGGCGCGGTCGGCGATCTACTTGCCATGAGGAAAAAATTGCAAGTGTCGTCACAAACCCAGCTAGAAGTACCAAAGGCACTGACAGTCCATCAACAGAAACCGCCCAGCTGACACCTAGCTGCGGTATCCAGGAGTAATTTTCCGCAAGTTGAAAAGTTGCACTGCTGGCGTCATAATTATGCCAAAAGGCATAGCACATCAAAATGAAGTCAGCGATCGCTACCCCCAGTGCATACCAACGCACAACTTTGCCGTCTTTATCAGGCAGTATCGGAATTACGAGAGACGCTGCAAGTGGCAACAGGATAATTGCGGTAAGCCAGGGAAATTGAGCCGCTATCATGGCAGTGAGTACAAATACTTTGCATATTAATTATGTCATCATACTAAAAAATGTAAACATTTATTTATAAATTCTTCTGAAAGTTGCCTCAAAAGGGGGTTTGCGCTTGTAGATGCAGGGTTTCTCCAGAGTAGGGATGCTCAAACCAAAGTTCTCGCGCATGTAAATGTAACCGACTTGCATCACAACATCCATATAAGCGATCGCCCAAAATCGGCATGTCAAGTCCTCGCGCATCAGCAGCATGAACTCTCAGTTGATGGGTTCGTCCTGTAACCGGCGTCAATTCTATTCTTGTGTACCTCTCCCTATTCATCACGCTAAAGCGAGTAATACTCTCATTTCCGCGTTCCCAATCAACTTGCTGATAGGGGCGATTTTCTGGGTCTCCCCACAGTGGCAATTCAATTACACCTTGGTCTGTCGTGAGAACACCAGAAAGTACAGCTTCATAAATCTTGTGAATTTGCCTTTTTTCAAACATCTGACTGAGACGATTATGGCGATTGCGAGTCAATAGCATAATTCCCGAAGTATCTTGATCCAACCGATGTACAGCCGTAATTTCTGCTGAGACTAAATTCCGCAAACGACTCTCTACACTATCTTGACAATGGCGATACCGACCAGGAACAGATAATAACCCCGCCGGCTTATTGACAGCAATCAACCATTCATCTTCATACAAAATCGGTAGCGTCATTTCTAAGGATTCAGACAATCCTGACAACAAAAACTCCATCAATGGCTGACAGCGTTCGACACAAGCGCCATAAAATTCTCCCGAAATTTTGTCTTGAGTCGTCTTACCCCACCAAAATTCAGCCATCGCCAATGGTTTTAAACCATGCGTCGCTGCATAGTGAAGTAATTTCGGCGCACAACAGTCTCCTGTCCCCGTCGGTATTCCCCCAGAGATTAAATGTTGTAGCGATAGTGACTGACCAGCAAAATTGGTCAGTGAGTAAGCCGCATGCATCTGCGCTTGGAGTTGGCGTGATAATTCTTTGCGCCGTTGCTTCAGTTCGCGCATTTGCATATCAGCGGTGGTAATTAACGAATGGAGTGGTTGCAATTGATTGCGCTGACGTTTAAGTGTCCGGCGCTCAATTCCATCCTGACGACTTTCTTCATCAAGTTGTTCTAAAGCTGTCGAATCCTTAGATAATAGCTGACGTTTTTCGTGTCTTTGGTGTTTACGATGTTGATGGCTCAAGTTCAAAGTTTGCCAACGCAACTCAAACTCACGTTGCAAATCTTCATATTGTTGCCTAATTGGTAGTTGATTGAGACTTATTAGCTCTTGCTTCATCGCCGCCAAATCAGCCAAAGTCTGCGCTTCCACTAAGGCTACTTGATCTCGTCCAGGAATCGGTGGCACCCAACCCTCAACTACACTGCAACCGAACAGTTGCCCCGAAAAAGCTTTGAGTATTTGTTGTGTACCTTCTACTTCCACAACTAAGATACCGTACATCTTGCCTTCACGAGTATAACTGTCATCGGCTAGCGATCGCATTAAATTCATCGCGATCGCTTCCGACATCGCCGTGCGAGGTAATTTTACTTTGCCTCCTTCATACCAATAACTAGGAGATGAGTTGCTAACCCAATTACCGGGGATAAAATCTGAAAGCGCATGCAATACCATAAATCATCATGACAATCGGCACGACTATACCTATTGTAATGCAGCTTGTTCTTGCAAAATTCGGCGTTTTTGACTCTTCCCGGTAATTCTGAGTCCGAGATTTTCAACTTGCTTATAAATAGATTTGGGTAACAACCAGAGAAAATAAGCCGCAGCGACAGTTAACAAAGTCCGGCGCGGTTCTTGGAGAATAATTTGCCAGTAGGTCGCGAGGGAACGATTAATTAGTTCCACCGCCATTGCACTAGATTGCAAACTAACAGCTCGACGAGCCGCGTATCGGAGATAATAGGCTTTGGCTGGGTTTTCCCACTTACTAATTGCAATTGGCGCATAAGTGCGAGTTTTTTCAATCACTCGCTCTAACCATTCTAGTTGTTTAACTAAATTGGCTGAGAGTCCGCCAGAGTTAACGCGATACAATGTCAGTGCTTCCGGAATACCTTCCATCAGCCAATTTGTTGTTAGTGCCATCCGCATCCAACATTCCACATCCTCTGATTGTCGGAAATTTTCATCGAAATAACAGTCTTCTGTGACACCGCGCTGATGATCCTGAAAGCAAATTTCGGCAAATACTTCTCGGCGGATGACGGGAACTGAACCATTACCGATGGGGTTACGATAGAGAATGTAATCAGGAGTAATGCCTTTAAGTTTTGAGATTTGATAAATTCCTAAAGGAATACCAGCCTCGTCAATGAAAGCCGAACGACTAAAACTTATACCAACACGGGGGAATGTCGCTAAATGGGAAACGTGTTTTTCGAGCTTTTCTGGCAACCATAAGTCATCACCATCTAAAAAAGCGATATACTCTCCGGTAGCATGGCGAATCCCTGTATTTCTCGCTCCCGCTAAACCGCGATTTTGTTGACGAATGATTGTGATCCGGGGATCGGTAAATTGTTGACAGATTTCTAGACTGCGATCGGGTGAGGCGTCATCAATAATTAGAAGCTCAAAGTTTTTGTAGGTTTGAGCCAAAACTGATTGCACTGTAGCGGCGATATATTTCTCAACACCGTAAATCGGCACAATTACAGAAACTTTTTTCATGATCGTGATGTAAAATTTGGTGGTGAATAAATGACTGCAAAAAAAAGCAGCACAAGTTATCTATGAGCGATCGCTAAGAATCCTTATTGCAACAGGCGACGCTTTTGCTGAATAACTGCTAATAATTCAATTTGAGAGTAAAGTCGAGGTAATAAACAGAGGATATAAGCTGCAACCCAGGTGAGAAAAGTAGGACGTGGTTCTTCTAAAAGAATTTGCCAATGTGCCATCAAAGCTTGATGAATAAGTTTCACAGCCATGACGCCTGCTTGTAGCCGTAAGGCACTACGAGCCAAATATCGCAATTGATAAGCTCTGGCTTGTTTCGCTGACTGAGCGATTAAAGAAGGAGCATAGGAACGAGTTTTTTCAATCATCTGTTCCCAAGAAGCTAATTGCGGGAGGAGACTAGCAGAAAGTCCAGCTGAATTGACGCGATACATTGTAAGTACTTCTGGTAAACCGTTAATTTCCCAAGTAGTTTGTAGAGTAATTCTCAACCAACATTCAATATCTTCAGAACGCCGAAAATGCTCATCAAAGTAAAAGTCTTCTGTAGTACCATGAAGATTAGCGGTAAATCTAATTGCATCCAACGCCGACCGGCGGACAACTGCTGCAGAACCATTACCTACCGGATTACAACGCAGTAAATAAGCTGGAGTAATACCTGTTAATTGCGGCATTTGATAGTTACCGAGTGATTTACCCGTTTCATCAATAAATACAGACTGACTAAAACTGACACCAGTTTGAGGATGAGCTTGTAAATGAGCAATGTGCTTTTCTAACTTTTGTGGTAGCCAGATGTCATCACCATCCAAAAAAGCTATGTACTCACCTACTGCATGGCGAATCCCCGTATTTCTAGCTCCAGCCAAACCACGATTTTCTTGGCAAATAATTTTAATTCTCGGGTCTGAAAATTGCTGACATATTTCGATACTCCGGTCAGGCGAAGCATCATCAATAATGAGTAATTCCCAATCTTGATATGTTTGCTCAATTACTGATTGAACTGCGGAGGCAATATATTTTCCTACTCCATAAACAGGGATAATTACAGATAAAATCTTCATTTAATAATCCTATTTAAGTTGTAAAAAACACTTTAAGCAAATTAAGAAAGCTTCAAATTAAACTTAGGAAAAACATAACCCGTAGTCCAAATTGTAAACAGAGGCATAAAAACGACGTGAGTTAATAAAACAGCCATTGCTACCCCAAATATTTGCCAATGCATGCCGACTAACAAACTAAGCGTAAAAATTGTTGTAAACATCATATTCCACCGTAAATCTATCTCCGGCTTATCAACTGCTAGTAATAATTGGGAAGCCGCATCAGCAAAAGGACGAGGAATACCTGAAATACAAATCAGCACAACGATAGGAATGACACTCCCCCACTTGTGACCAAAAATAATTGGTACATAAAAAGGAGCCAGAGTAGATTGGATAATAACTAACGGAATAATTGTGAGACCAACAGTTTTTAAGCTGCTAAAATAACGCTGTTTAAATTGCAGTAGATCGGCGCGTACTTCGCATAAATGAGGTAACAAAGCTAAGTTAATAGATTTAATTACATTTAAACTAATGCCTAATCCGGCGTTGAAAGCAAAGTAGTAAATACCGAGTTGTTCGTAGCCGAGAAAATAGCCAATGAGTAAATAATCTAGGTTGTCTTTCAGGGTCTTGAGTGCTTGGACGCCGAAAACATTTTTGCCAAATTTAAAAATTAGATCCCAATACTTGGTAGTAAACTTACCTTGAGGACGCCACGGGTGATTGTAGTAATTGATGAGTAGCCAGATGGGGGAGACTAAAATCGTTGGTAAGACAATTGCCCACATCCCAAAACCTAGAAGGGCAAACACTGCCGTCAAAACATTGTAGACTGACAGTTGGATACCACTACTAATGGCTGTAATTTTCAGCCGATTTTCGCGCTCGATTAAAAATGCTTGAATCAGGGCGATGGGAATAATTAGATAGATACAGGCAGTGGCACAAATTGGTAAAATTAGCTTGCTGTCATGAAAAAACCAAGCTAGAACCAAAGACCCTAAACACTGAAGTAAAAATAACCCGCCATAAACTACCCAGTTTAACCAGTAAGCACTATTGCACAATACTTCTAGTTCTTGCTCATCTGCTTGGATAATTTTGGCACTAATGCCAGTTTGGGTAAATACTCGCATTAACTCGTAGGTTGTCATCACAATGGCGGCTAAGCCGTAATCAGCCGGATTGAGACAACGCGCTAAGATTGCTGTGGCTCCCAAACGGAACAACCTGATCGTGAGTTCTGAACCACCCAGCCAACCAATGTTACGCACAAACTGATTGGATAATTTTTCTTTAAGTTTGCTAAACAATGGTTTTGTATTCATTTTGGGTATTAGATAAACCCTGAGGTAAATCGAGTGATGCTCAAGAAAGATATCAGGTTGGAGAACGTACAAACCAACATAAAGGAGCATTTATACTGGTTTTAATCACAATTATCCAACCTAAAACTAATCTGACCAAACGCTATTTAAAGAAAGTAAATTAGCTTGGCTTTCAACACCCTAATACTCTGAGAATACAATCATTAATAAGTCTTTGTACTCCGTTGAATCACGCAACTATTTTTTCAGCAAATCCCACAATAATTTTTCCCAATTGTGTAAATATATTTCCCAAGCATCACTAACAGATTGGCGACCAGAAATTCCCCAAGCAGCGATTGTCTGATTTGACTGTTGAGATAAAGACGCGATCGCTTGAGCTAATTCTCCGCAATCCTGTGATGGGACTAAAATGCCACAATTTTGGACTTGTTCTGTTAACCCATCAATATTACTCACAATCACTGGTTTACCTGCGGCTTTAGCCTCGACACAAACAGTTCCCCAAGGCTCCCAACGGGAGGGTATTACCACAGCATCACACTGTGCCAAAAAACTCGGTACATCAGTGACCTTACCGAAGAACTGAAGATTATTTAGTCCTGCGGCTAGTTCTTGAAGTTCTGCGTACTGCACTCCGCTACCACCAAGATGCAGTTTTACTGACAATGGCGGTAATAATTTCATTGCTTTTAACAAATCATCAAACCCCTTTTGAGAGCAAAATCTGCCATAGGCGGCTAAAGTTAAAGGATGATTAATAGGTTTGCTGGGTAGAGATAAAAAATTTGTGAGGTCACGACATTGTGGAATCGTGATGATTTTATTTGGTGATACTAATTGATGTTGCTGCATCCATTGACTTTGAGCCTGAGAAACAGCAACCACGATATCGGCTAAACCATAAGACAATTTCAGCATCAAGCGAAATCGAGCGAGGGATGATACATTTACCTGTTCAAATCCAGCCGAGTAATGATGTTCATGAATCACTACTTTGCTCCTTGGAGTTAGTCGGCGCAGTGACCAGAAAATTGACAAGTCTCTCCAACTGCAAGCGTGATGCAGAATAGTGATATCAGCTTGCAATGTATGCAAAATTGGTTTTGATTCAGCCAGAGTGTAAGTGAGAAATTCAAACTGTTCTGATAAGTGAGAATTGATGAGACTATTTAAGGCAGATTTAATTCCACCCATTTCATTATCACCAACTAGTTGCAAAACTTTAGGTTTCATAAATTTTTTTAAGCGGTATTAGAACCGCCATTACCGCACGCAATCAATGTTTCAGCAAATCCCATAGCAAACTCTCCCAATCATGTAAATATTTTTTCCAAGCATTGCGGACAGATTCACGACCAGAAATTCCCCAATCGGTAATTGTCTGATTTGACTGTTGGCAAAATGTCGCCAAAACCTGCGCCAATTGGACGCAATCCTGCGGTGGCGCGAGAATCCCGCAATTTTGAACTTGTTCGGTTAACCCATCAACATGACTGACAATCACTGCTTTCCCAGCTGCTTTCGCCTCTGCACAAACAGTCCCTGATGGTTCCCATCGCGAGGGAATCACCACAGCGTCACACTGGGCGATAAAAGCTGGAACATCAGTAATTACACCAAAAAACTGAATATTATTCATCCCTACGGCTAACTCCTGAAGTTCCGCTTCTTGGCTACCACCACCACCAATATTTAATTTGACTAAATCCGGGGGTAATAATTTCATCGCTTTCAGCAAGTCATCAAAGCCCTTTTGAGAGCAAAATCTCCCAAAAGCAGCCAAAGTCAAAGGACGAGACACATCTTTAAGTGGCAAAGATAAAAAGGTATCTAGGTTACGACCTGGAGGAATCACGATAATTTTTGTCGCCGACGTCAAGTGATGTTGTTTCATCCATTGACTTTGAACTTGAGATACGGCAATCACTTTATCTGCTAAAGCATAAGATAGTTTCAGCATTAAGCGAAATCTGGATTTGGATGGCACATTTAACCGTTCAAATTCCGGCGAGTAATGATGCTCATAAATAATAATTTTAGTTATCGGATTTAATCGGCGGAGTAATAACAATTTAATTAGATGCCGCCAGGTACAAGCAAAATGCACGATGATCACATCAGCTTGCATCTGCCATAGCGTCACCTCATCTACACTCAAAGTCACAAACTCAAACTTAGCTGCTAGACAAGAACTTGCTAGATTATCAACAACTGTTTTCACTCCCCCCATTTTATTGTCGCCAACCAATTGCAGTACTTTAGGTTTCATAAACTTTACGTGTCACCTGATTTTCTTTAAAAGCAATACCCATCATTAAAAAACCAGGCCACAATAAATAAGCCAAAGCATCAAGATTTTCGGCTGTCGAAAAAGTTAACACTACCAGCATTACTCCTAATCCAGCCATTCCGGCTTGACTTTTTTGAGCTTTAAAAAATAAGTCAACACAACTAACTATCACGGGAATTGCTAAACCAATCCCCCCCACTAAACCATGCATATACAAAACACCACCCCAAGTGTGGTGACTCCCAATCGGCATAAATTCGACAATTCTTGGTCCTTTCGATTCCATGAATCCATGACCCCACATATATGCTTCGCTCTTCCAACGGTAAAAAGCAATCTCTTTTAATAACCTTCTGATTTCTGTAGAACTAGCGCGTTGACCTTTTACAGCAGCAATATAATCTTTAGCAATAGTCATAATTTGATTGCCAAATATGCCGCCAAAAGTACAAATTGAGCCAGTAATAAAATATGTATTAGGTAAGGTCAGGTTAGACAGCCATAAATTGAGAATTGGGACTATAAAAATACATATCCTTGCTAAGCGGGAAACAGACACAAAAATCATCGCACTAGCGCCGATTACACCCAGCCAGCGCCACTTCTTATCAGCTTCTTGAAAAGCTAGTTGTAAATAAAGATTGGCGGTAAATCCTAAGGCTGGTGCCCAAGGGGTAAATAAAGAGATGCGCGTATCGCCATCACCATCAAGTCCGTATAAGCTAACGCTATAAAATAGCGGCGCACCCCCACCAATTAATCTGAGAGGAGAGACGTATAAATTTGCCCCAAAGTGGACAATACTGGCGAGATAACTAATGGGAATAATAATTAGACTTTGAAAACAAAGTATACAAGATGCCCGAAAAACAAGTTCTGGGCGAATATTCAGGCAACCTGCAAGCGGGAATAAAGCTAACAGTGCCCACTTCCTCACCCAAGCGATAGTGGAAACGATGATTTTACCCGTGCCTAACTCCCAATCTAAATGACCGATAATTAAGGCATATTCAATCACCAACATGCCAAAAATCCAACTCCACACCGGCAAAGGAATCGTGATTTTTTCAGATTCAGGGGTAGCGTCAGTTTGGTACCAAAGTTTTTTACACAAATATCCAGCGAGAATTAGAGCGATCGCTGGTGCGCCATCTCGTTGAGCACCGAGAATATATAATACGTAAGTACCAGTAATGTAATACCAAACTATTTTTTCTTCAAAGTTTTGCGGTTTCATGTTTACGTTTAAGTAGACGAGGGCGTAACCAGAGTAGTGCTAACCCACCTGAAAAAAAGAGCGAGCCTAAAGCAGCACCGGCAAAAATTAACGACTTTTTCGGCGAAATCGCTTTGTCAGGTAAACTTGGTTCTGATACCAATTGCATTAACGGATAAGCGGCAAATGTATCTGGCTTGCCAATATCTAAACTAGCTAGTGTAGAAGAGAATACTGCTTGAGCAATTTGCCGATCGCGGTCAAGAGTATCGATTTTTGCTCCTTGCTGAGCTAGATTTTTAAGTCTGTGCTCAAACAGCAAAATTTGTTTTTCTAATACCTCAAACTGAGCCGAGAGAGCTTTTTGTTCTGTCTGGCTATTCACGAGTTGTTTTAAAAGTTCTTCACGCGCCGAGACTGTGGGACCATCTTTGAGATTTAATTGCTCAAAATATTCTTGAGTAATCGGACGACCTAATAATTCCTGAGCGCGAGTTAACATTGCGGTTTTCGCTACGTTACTTCTAGCTGTTTCCCGAGCTACCAAAGGATGATTAGTAGTAAATCTAATTCTGGCATTTGCCAGAGCCGAACTTGCATCATTATATTCTTTAAGATTTTGCTGTAGCAGTAAGTCTGCTTGGAGAACCAAGGCATCTTTACCTTGATGAGTCGCTAAATGTAAATTATTTTCTAGATATTTAATTCGAGCAGTCACCTGCTTTTGCTGACTTAAAATTTCGGCACGCTGCTTACGTAGTTCTTCGACGTTATAAGAAAGATTTTTAATTTGCTCATCCGAACTTAAACTAGAACTAGCTTTGTATTCCGAAATTGTCTCCTGTGTCGCCATAAGTTTTTGCCGGGAAGACGAAAGAGCTTTCTGTAATCCCAATTTTTCCGACTCACTAGTTTCCGCTCTCAACTGATTCAGTCTTGCCTCTAAAGCTTGGTGAATTGCAAAAGCTTTATGCTGCGCTTCTTGAGCCGTAGAGCCGGTAATCTCAAATGTCATTAAAGTTGTATTATCAATTATTTTCATTCGCGGCTTACCAAACTTAGCTAAAGGTATTTTCACCCTTTCAGCTGCTGCTTTTAAAACTGGTTCACTTACAGCAATGAATTGATAATTAGCTCTAGGATCTCGCGAAGTACTATCGTAAGGAGACTGACTTTGAGAGTAAGCACCACCAATTGTCGGTAAATTGACGTTAGTTGATGAACTCGTTCCGGGTAAAATTATCGCCCAGTCGCTGGCGTACACAGGTTTTGAGATTTTAAGAGTGACTAGAGTTAAACCCCAAACACTCAAATTAGCAATCACACCTAGTAACAAGTAGGTTTTAGCGCGATCGCTACTTACAGATTTTAAATTTAGAGGAATTCGCAGTGGCTGAGTCATCACAGAATACACTCAAAAACTGAACTATTCACAGGGAGAAGAACTGTAGTAAAACAGCGCGACTCTAGAATTGTGTATATCTGATATTTCCTGGCTCACTTGCAACACTATTGATTAACACTCAATTCTCTATCAGGCTTAGGTAAAGGAATTTCTTCACCAACATGCAAATCTTTAATTGTCAAAGCAAACATTTTTTCTTTGAAAATTAACCACAAAAAAGGTAAATCATCAAATAAATATCTTTTCCACAACCTTTTTGGCTCAGATATCAATCTGTGTAACCACTCTAGCCCCAACTTACTCACAAGCTTAGGCGACCTTTTTTTATTCCCAGCCTCAAAATCAATTGTTGCACCAATCGCCAGAAAAATCTTAATCTTCGGCAGTTTGTGCTTATATTTAGAGATCCAATTTTCTTGCTTAGGTGCGCCTAAACCTACCGCTAATACTGTCGCACCACTTGAGTTAATTTTTCTAATTATTTGCTCTTGTTCTGCGGCATCATTTTCAAAGTCTAAAGGTGGAGAATACGCATCGACAACCATGTTTCTGCCAACTTTAGCATTAATTTGAGCTTGAGCTTGAATCGCTACTCCTGGCTGCGCTCCGAGCAAAAATATTTTGATTTGCTGATGATTTTTATGATAGTTGTAGAAAGCCGGGAAAAAGTCAGAGCCAGATATTTTTTCTTTGATGGGCGTACCTAAAAATTTAGCTGCATACAGTAAAATTTGGCTATCGCATATTTTGTAATCAGCAATAGTGTACGCGTCCCGAAACTTATGATCTTTTTGTAACTTGATTAAATGGTCTACATTCGGCGTAAAGACAACGCCACTATCCAAATCATTCAACAAATCACTGATTGATATATTGTCAATTAAAGTGTTGAGAATTCTAACTCTTTTTGTTTGTAGTATAGCCATAAAAGAGATTAATTGCTGTAAAGGTAGATGTAAAAAATTGAACAGTTAGAACTAATGAATTCTCAAAATTATTACCAGCCGGTTCCAAATAAAGAACGAAATAGTACTCATAGCAATTTTCAGGAAGCAATAATTGCACCCATTTATTGCTCTGTCAGGAAAAAATGTTTAAAAAATTAGTTCAAATCGATGAATTAACCAAAAATTAATCTACTGGATTGATCAAATAGTAATTGCCCAGAAGATAAACTCAAATAGAGAAAATACGTAACTTTATTATTTTAAATTGTTATTTTTAGATTCTGGATGCTGAAAACCATGTGTGTAGCGCGTTTTAGTCATCCGGACTTATTATGAAATAAAACAAATATTTTATGTTTATCAGTAGTAATACTGAGTCAAATAAAATCAAAATTTTTAGAGAGGCGGTTTTGAACGCGCCTCCATAACTCTTAACGCAATTGTTGGAGTAGTTCTTGCGTCCGTTCCACGCCTTCAAGTTTACCCTGGCTTTGGTAGAGGTCACGAGCTCGATTGAGTGTCGCGATCGCATCTCCTCTACGTCCCTGCTGCACAAACATTTTACCAATCAACTCATAAGCCTGACCGTTTCGAGCATCGAGAGAGATCGCTTGTTCACATGCCCAGACAGCATTATCATATTGACGCAGACGCGAAAGCACAACGCCTAATCCCAAG
>Ga0209512_1000924_pt1 | contig 40473 bp, 38 predicted proteins | sample frozenSSSSmetaG_FD_184142 | JGI IMG/M metagenome (GOLD analysis project Ga0209512, IMG submission 184142) | Glacier valley bacterial and archeal communities from Borup Fiord, Nunavut, Canada, to study Microbial Dark Matter (Phase II) -... | ecosystem: Environmental > Aquatic > Freshwater > Ice >...
CGACGAGGCCCGAGCGGCCACCTACCAGACGTGGATCCATGACTACAATCACCACAGACCCCACACCGGCATCGGCGGCAAGTCACCTATCGAACGCGTTCACAACGTCCCTAGGAAGAACAGCTAGTTCGCACCCGTCGCGCCCAACCGGCACGGCGCGAGGCGTGCAAACTGGCGCGTGGGCCGATCCGCGGGCGGGCCGGTCTACCCGTTGAAGCGCGGCTCGCGCTTCTCGATGAACGCTGCCATGCCCTCCGCGCGGTCGTCGAGCGCGAAGAGAGCGCCGAACGCGCGCTTCTCGAAACGCAGGCCCTCGGCGAGGGATGACTCGAACGCGACGTTGACCGATTCCTTCGCGGCGTAGAGGGCGGCGAGCGACTTGGACGCGATGAGCGTCGCCGTGGCGACGGCATCGTCGAGCAGCTCGGCGGCGGGCACGACGCGGGCCACGAGCCCGGCGGCGAGCGCCTCCTGCGCGTCGATGGTGCGCCCCGTGAGCACGAGCTCCATGGCTCTGGCCTTGCCGACGGCACGGGTGAGGCGCTGCGTCCCACCGAGACCCGGGATGACCCCCAGGTTGATCTCGGGCTGGCCGAACTTCGCGGTGTCGGAGGCGATGATGATGTCGCACATCATTGCCACTTCACATCCACCGCCGAGCGCGTAGCCGGAGACCGCGGCAATCGTGGGCGTGCGCAGCGCCGCAAAACGTTCCCACCCGGCGAGCAGTCCGTCGAGGTACACCTGCTGGTACCGCAGCGACGACATCTCCTTGATGTCGGCTCCGGCGGCGAATGCTCGCTCCGACCCTGTCACGACCACGCAGCCGATGTCGCGCGACGAGTCGAACGCCGTCGCCGCGTCGACCACCTCGGCCATGAGCTGCGTGTTGAGTGCGTTGAGCGCTTCCGGCCGGTTGAGCGTGATGATGCCGACGCGCCCGCGCGTCTCGACGATTATCGTGTCCACAGTTCCCTCTCGAGCGGGGCGAAGTACGCCTCCACGTTCGTCACGTCCTCGACCCGCGCGGGGTTCCACCGCGGGTTGCGATCCTTGTCGATGACCTGCGCGCGGATGCCCTCCGCGAAGTCAGCCGAGGCGAGAGACCGCATCGACACCCGCAGGTCCTGGGCGAGAGCCGCCTCGAGGTTGGGGAGCTCGCCCGCCCGCCGCAGGGCGGCGAGCGTCACGGCGAGCGCCGTCGGCGACTTCTGCGCGATCACGTCGGCGATCTCGCGGCCCTCAAGCCGGGCGAGGATGGTTGCGAGGTCGTCGCCAGCGAACGCCTCATCGATCCAGTCCCGCTCGGGCAGGAGCACGGCGGCGGGCGGCTCCTGCGCGAGGTGTTCCAGCGAATCGATGTCGTCAAGCAGCGCGGGCAGCGACGCCGACGGCACGAAGTAGTCGGCGAGCCCGAGCGCTATCGCGTCCCCGGGTCCGACCGTCGTCGCCGAGAGCGCGAGGTAGGTGCCGAGTTCGCCGGGAGCGTGCGACAGCAACCAGGTGCCGCCCACGTCGGGGATGTAGCCGATCGTCGTCTCGGGCATCCCGACCTTCGAGCGCTCGGTCACGACCCGGTGCGAAGCGTGCGCTGAGAGGCCGACGCCGCCGCCGAGCGTGACGCCGTCCATGATCGCGACGAACGGTTTGGGGTACCGGGCAATGCGGGCATCGACGGCGTACTCGTCGCGCCAGAACGTCTCGGAAGCGCTGCCATCGCCTGCCGTGGCATCCCGGTACATAGCGACGATGTCGCCGCCAGCGCACAGCCCGCCCTCCCCCGCGCCGGTGAGCACGACGGTGTGCACGGCGTCGTCGATCGCCCACTCCTCGAGCTTGGCCGCGATCGCGACGACCATGCCGTGTGTGAGGGCGTTGATGGCCCGGGGCCGGTTGAGCACGATGTGCCCGAGCGAGCCTTGGGCGTAGAACAGGACTTCGGCGTCTTCCACCTGCCCAGTTAACTACAGAGCACCGCCATTGCCACGAGTCCGGCTGCGGTCAGGCCCCCGGATGCCACGGCCCCCCGCCACGCACCGCCACCGCCGCCGCGCATCCCGAGCCACACCCGCGCACCGGCCCACGCGACCACGACCGCGGCGAACGCCCACCCAGACTGGATCGCCATCACGTGGTGTTCACCGCGCACCGGATGCTGCGGCACAGACGCGAGCAGCCCGAGAGCCATGGCCCACAGATCGAGGACGTGCGCGCGGAAGAACGGTCGCGCCCGAGAGAGTGCGGCGCACGGTACCGACGCCACCACCAGCAGCGCGGCGCCCGCGACGGTCACGAGCACCGAGTGCGAGAGCATGGCGACCCCCATCACGCCAAGCATGAGGACGTGCACGGGGGCCTCGCGACGAACGTGCGCGAGGAGCGCTACGCCGTCCACACCGTCTTGATGTTCACGAACTCGCGGATGCCGAACTGGCCGAGCTCGCGCCCGTAGCCCGAATCCTTCATGCCTCCGAACGGTAGTCCGAAGAACGAGGCCGTATTGCCGTTGGCGAAGACTGCACCGAACTCGAGCGCTGACTGGAGGGTATCGATCTCTGCAGCATCGGTCGACCACACCGAGGCGGCCAGGCCGAAGTCTGAGTCGTTGGAGAGCGCGATGGCCTCCTCGACCGACGAGACCTTGTAGACGCACGCGACGGGGCCTCTCGGCGGGCTACGGCAAGTAGCCCCTTACGCAACCTGCCCGCAGATCAGCGAGGTGCGCGCAAGGTTTGCCACAACTTGCCAACCTGCCCGCAGAATGGCGAAGAACGGTCAGCGGCGTGGGGTGCTGCGGGCGAAGAACGTGCGGAGGCGGTAGCGCTCCCCGCTGTACTGGATCTTCGAGGCGAAGAGCGGCTTGTCCGCCGCGTCGACGACGAGCTGGTTCATGACCAGCAACGGTTTACCGATCTCGAGGTCGAGGTGCTGCGCGGCGTAGGCGTCGGCCTCGCGCGCTTCGATCGTGGCATCCGCGCGCACCGGGGCGAGGCCGGCGCGCAGCAGCACGTCGTAGAGCGAGGCGGTGCGGAAGTCGGTCTTCTCAAAGTCGGGCACGAGGTTTGCAGGGATGCGCGTGAAGTCGATGGCGATCGGCACATCTCCGAGGTACCGCACGCGATCAAGGGCGAACAGCAGGGTGCCGGGGGCGATCGAGAACTCCTCGGCCTCGTCGATTGACGCGTGCCGCGTGGCCGACGTGAGCACGGTCGAGCTCGAGGTGAGGCCCATGCGTGCCGCGGTCTCGCTGAACGACTCGAGACTGTTCGGCCACTCCTTGTTCGAGCCGGCGGAGGCGACGTACCAGCCGCGGCCGTGGGAGGCGTTGAGCAGGCCGTCCTGTACGAGCTGGTTGAGCGCCTTGCGCAGGTCACGCGCGAGATGTTGAGTTGCCGGCACAGTTCGCGCTCCGGGGGAAGGCGCATGCCCGGCTTGAGCACCCCCGAATCGATTTCGGAGGTGATGAGGTTCACCGCCTGGATCCACAGTGGTTCGGGGTAGTCAGGTCGGGGACACGCGCCCGACTAAGGCGCCGTGTGACGTCGTCTGGTACCCTGAGAGAGCTTGCTTGCGTGCCCCGTGCCTATCCGGGTCGCGTCGGTGGTCAGTGTCCGGTGATGGCGGCTGAGACGAAACCAGGGGGTTTCAACTGGCCGATTAACCGTGGACAAGACCCAGAGATACCCGAAAGAGATACCTGTGAAACGCTCCCTGACGCTGTGTGCTGTCGCGACCATCGTCATCGGTGTCAGCGTGCCCGCCGCCGCCATCGCCGGACCCAGCTCCGCATACTTCGCCGCCCCCTCCTCCCCCACGACTCCCATCGACTCGCAGACATTCGTGTCGGCCTATGCCGCTGACGCGACGCCCGTCGTGCGTGACGCCTTCGGTGTCGAGACCATCGTCCAGGCCCCAGCCGCCGTTACCTTCGCGACGGTCACCGGCACACTCGCGATGTGGCCCGCGAACACGACGGTCGTCAATGACGGCTTCGGCTACCGCGGCAACGAGTTCCACGGCGGCATCGACATCATGGCTGGCAACGGATCCACGATCGTGGCGGCATCCCCCGGCACCGTCGTGACGGTCGCTGAGGACGACGGCTGGGGCACGTACGTCAAGATCGACCACGGCGGCGGCGTCTACACCCTGTACGCGCACATGATCTCGGGATCACCGGCCGTCTCGGTCGGCCAGTTCGTCAACGCGGGAGATGCCCTCGGGCTTGTCGGCCAGACCGGCTATGCGTCGGTGTCCCACCTGCACTTCGAGGTCTACGCGGGCGGGTCGCGCGTCGACCCCATGGGCTGGCTGCCCTAGAAGTAGGTTCGCACGAGGTCAACCACGAGCGGGTCGTCCGCGTCGAGGTCCTCGATGACAGGGATGATCCGCCACTTGTCGAACGCCGTGCACGGGTGCGACAGGCCGAGGCGCAGCACGTCGCCGACCGCGGGTGCTTCGAGAGACTTCCCCACCCCCACGGCCGCCACGTCGCTTTGCGACGCGTCGGAACCGGCGGGCGTGGGCCCACCAACCGGCAGGTACCCGTGCTGGTCGTTGAGCTTCTCGAGTGGCCCGTACTCCGACCACGGCAGGTCGAGATCGTATGGGAAGTCGCGCTTTCCGCCGTCGAGGATGGCGAGCCCCGGCGCCGGGCGCGCGAGCACGCGCGACCAGCCGTGCATCGCCGAGCGCAGGCCCGGTAACGGGGTGATCCCCCGATAGAACCCCTCGTCGTGCAGCTGGTACGCGCCCGATCGCAGCACGACGGTGGCCGTGCCGACGAGGGGCGCGAGGGAATCCGCCACGAGGTCGAAGTAGGCGCTGCCACCGGCCGTCACGATCGGCTTGTGCTGCCAGTGAATCGCATCGTGCACGGCGACGATCCGCTCGAGGTACGACCGCACGGCGGCGAGGTCCGCGGTCGAGCGTGTGCTGCCCGCCGAACCCTCGTAGCCGCCCACTCCGACGAGCCTGAGTTCGGGGGCTGCATCGATCGCCGCGGCCACGGCGAGCGCATCCGCAACCGAAGGTGCACCGGTGCGTCCGGAGCCGAGCTCGACTACGACATCCACGGGGCGGGCAGCGCCGGCGAGACCCGCACGCATGAGCGCAACGGCTTCGAGGCTGTCGACCCAGCAGGTGAAATCGAACGCGGGGTCGGCGAGTTCGACGCCCAGCCAGCGCAGCGCGACCGGGTCGATGAGTTCGTTCGCGAGGATGATGCGGCGCACGCCGAACGAGCGCGCGAGCTGCACTTGCCACGGGGTGGCCAGGGTGAGGCCCCACGCACCACCATCGAGCAACTGCTGCCAGAGCTGGGGAGCCATCGTCGTCTTGCCGTGCGGCGCGATCTCGAGGCCGCGCTCGACGAGCCAGTCCGCCATGACCGCGACGTTGTTGGCCGTGGCCGAGCGATCGATGGTGAGGAGCGGGGTGGCGAAGGCTGAGAGGCGAGGTTCGGTGGCGAGGAACCCGCGCTGAGTCATCCCCCAGCTCGATGCCGGGAACGACTTGGCCCACGGCCCGAGCGCGACGTCCTGCATGTGTTCAGGCTAGCGTTGGCAGCATGAAAATGAGGATCGCCACCGACGCCGCGCCCGCCCCCATGCCCGTGTTCTCGCAGGCCGTTCGCAAGGGCGGCATGCTCGCGGTGAGCGGGCAGGGCGGAGCCGATCCCGCCACGGGCGAGTTCTCGACCGACGTCGCCGAGCAGACCCGTCGCACGCTCGAGAACCTGCGGGCGATCCTGGATGCCGCGGGGTCGTCGTTCGAGGACGTCATCATGCTGCGCGTCTACCTCACCACCCGCGACGACTTCGCCGCCATGAACGCCGTGTACGCGGAGTTCATGGACGAGCACGTCGCGAGCGGCATCCTCCCGTCACGCACGACGGTGTTCCCCGCCCTGCCGTTGCCCCAGATGCTCGTCGAGATCGACGCTCTCGCGGTCGTGGAGTAAGGATGACCCGCCTCGGTATCACCGTCGACTACTCAGACGACTTCGCCAACTCCGCGACGGAGGTCACCGAGTTCGAGCGCGCTGGCATCGATGTCGTCGCGGTGGCGGAGGCCTATTCGTTCGACGCGGTAAGTCGGCTCGGCTACCTCGCGGCGATCACCGAGCGCGTCACGCTGCTCTCCGCGATCCTGCCGATCTACTCGCGCTCCCCCGCGCTCATCGCCATGACCGCCGCAGGGCTCGACTCGGTATCGGGCGGGCGCTTCGAACTCGGGCTCGGTTCGTCGGGTGCCCAGGTGATCGAGGGATTTCACGGGGTTCCGTTCTCGGCCCCTCTCGCTACTCTTCGCGAGGTCGTGGAGATCTGCCGCTCGGTGTGGAAGCGTGACAAGCTCGAGCATTCTGGGAAGAACTATACGATCCCTCTACCTGGCGGCCTGGGCAAGCCGCTCAAGCTCATCAACACTCCCGTGCGCGACAGCATCCCGATCGCCCTCGCCTCGCTCACGCCCAGGGCCGTCGAGCAGACCGCCGAGATCGCCGACGGCTGGCTGCCGCTCTTCTACCACCCGACGAAGAGCGCCGCCGCGTGGGGGGAGGCCCTCGCCGCGGGCGCCGCAAAGCGCGACCCCGCACTCGGCCCGCTCGATGTCATCGTGACCGTGCCGTTCCACGTCGGGCCGGGATCGGACCAGGCGCTCGACGCGCACCGCCAGCGCCTCGCGCTGTACGTCGGTGGCATGGGCGCGCGCAACGCGAACTTCTACAACGATCTCGCGGTGCGCTACGGCTACGCCGACGAGGCCGCGCGCGTGCAGGAGCTGTACCTCGCGGGCGAGAAGGCCGAAGCCGCCGCTGCCCTGCCCGACGAGCTCGTCAGCGACACGGCCCTGATCGGCACCGAGTCCGAGGTGCGTTCGCGCCTCGCCGCGCTCGTCGAGTCTGGTGTCACGACGCTCATGATCGCGCCCGTCGCGCCGACCCGCGAGGGGCGCATCGGGGCGGTCGAGGCCGCGCGGGCGATGCTGTAGCGCGGCGTTGCATCCGGCCATCGGGGACGAGGGCACGGCGCCCGGGCGCCACAGGCCGCGCGCAGTTCCTTTAGGTGCTCGCGAGCATCCAACCGCCGGCGCCCACCACGTGCACCAGCGGCACGCGGTCGCTGTTGACGAGGGTGCGCATGCGGTCGAGCATCCGCTGGGCGAGCTCGCGGGGAACGCGAGTGCCGCGCACCGCGAGCGAGCGCAGCACCTGGCCGAGCGTGAGTGGTGAGTCGTGGTGCTCGAGCAGCGCGCGCAGCATCTCGAACTCGATAGGGGTGAGCGGAATGCGCTCCTCCCCGCGCCAGACCTCGGCTGTCGAGTCGTCGAGCACGAGGTCGGCGTACGCGTGGCTCGTGGGCGCGAGCCCCAGCCTGCGCACGAGCGGACGCAGGTGGTCGACTACCTCCTCGAGCCCGAACGGCTTCGTGATGTAGTCGTCTGCGCCCGCGGCGTAGCCGGCAACGCGGTCTTCGTGGGATGCGCGTCCCGTCAGGAACACGACCGGAATCGTCACCCCCATCGCGCGCAGCCCCGCGACAACCTCGGTGCCGAGGGCGTCGGGCAGCATCATGTCGAGCAGCACGATGTCCGGCTCGAACTCGGGAACAGCGTCGATCGCGCCAGCGCCCGTGGGCACGACACGCACCTCCCAGCCCTCGAGCTCAAGGGCGAGGGCAAGCACGTGCGTGAGCGGCTCTTCCTCGTCGACGACCAGGATCCGAACGGCTCGTGTCGTTGTCATGACCCCACTCTTCGCGATGTGGCGGTGAAACGCATCGGGCTAAGGGATGAGATCGCCTACTCCGCCGGGAGTACGACAGGGAGCTGCCGGTCTCCTCTCGCCGCCGCGCGCACGGCGCCCATGCTCGCGACGACGACGAGCACGATCGCTATCGCATCCGGGATGGTGAGCGACTGGTTCAGGATGAGCAACCCCGCGGTCGCGGCGAGCGCGGGCGACAGGCTCATGAGAATCGAGAACGTCGCGGCAGGCAGGCTGCGCAGCGCGAGCAGCTCGAGGCCGTACGGGATCGCGGACGAGAGCACGGCGACCGCGACACCGAGCAGCAGGATGTGCACCTGGAACAGGGTCGGCCCTGCGGTAACCACTCCGAACGGGATGGCGACGATCGCGCCGATGCTCATGGCGATCGCGAGGCCGTCGAGCCGCTCGAAGTGCCGGCCGGTGCGGGCCGAGAGCAGGATGTAGCAGACCCACATCACGCCAGCCGCGCACGCGAACGCGACGCCCACGGGGTCGAGCTTGTCGAAGCCGCCCCAGCCGAGAATCGCGACCCCGACGAAGGCGAGCACCGCCCACAGCCAGGCCGACGCGCGACGGCTGACCACCACCGACAGGATGAGCGGACCGAGCACCTCGATCGTGACGGTCGTGCCGAGCGGCACGCGCGCGATCGCCTCGTAGAACAGGCCGTTCATGAGCGCGAGCGCGAGGCCGAACGCGATGACCGTGAACCAGTCCGCCGTCGAACGGCCGCGCAGCCGCGGGCGGAAGACGGCCATGAGGATGATGGCGGAGAACGCGAGGCGCAGCGTGACCATTCCGAGCGCGCCCACCTGCGGGAAGAGCGTGACCGCCGATGCGGCCCCGATGTCCTGGCAGATGAGGCCCACGAGCACGAGGCCCGCCGCCCCGAGGGTGCCGCCCCGGCGGGCGGGCGGCACGATGGTCATGAGACGACGCTACCGGTCGGCTACGACAGCAGGAACCGCGCACCCTTCTCCCCGATGAGGATCGCGGGCGCGTTCGTGTTGCCGCTCGTGATCGTGGGCATGATCGACGCGTCGACCACGCTCAGGCCACCGAGCCCGTGCACGCGCAGCGTGGGGTCGACTACGGCGAGGGCATCCGTGCCCATCTTCGCGGTGCCCACCTGGTGGTGGTAGGTGATCGCGGTGCGGCGAACGTAGTCGGTGAGGGATGCCGCGTCGTCGACCTCGGGCCCTGGGTAGAGCTCGCGGGCTCCCCACGCGTCGGCGAGCGGGGGGGCTGCACCGATCTCGCGGCACTGTCGCACTGAGGCCTCGAGCGACCGCACGTCGTCGTCGTGTTCGAGAGCGGCAATGTCAATGAGGATGCCGTCGTGCGGGTCCGCTCCCCCGAGCGTCACTGCGCCGCGACTCTTCGGGCTCACGATGCCTGCCATGAGCGAGAAGCCGCTCTCGGGGCCTTCCATCCACGGCTGGTACATGGGAACGCTGAAGTTGATCGGCTGGGTGTCGGGCACGGGCAGCCCTGAGCGGCTGCGCCAGAACAGGTGAGTCTGCGTGACGGAGACGCCGGGCTCTGGTGGCGCTACATCTCTCTTGTCGGTCGCGAAGATCACTGGCGAGAGCAGGTGGTCGTGCAGGTTCTTGCCGACGCCGGGCAGGTCGTGAACGACCGGGATGCCGAGCGCGCGCAGTTCGTCGGCCGGGCCCACACCCGACCGCAGCAGGATGCGCGGGGTGTCGAGCGCGCCCGCGGAGAGCACGACCTCCCCCGCGTGCACCACGTGCAGTTCCCCATCCTTCTCGTACTCGAGCCCGATCACCGTGGCGCCGTCGAACAGGAGTCGGTGCACCCACGCGCCGGTCGTCACCGTGAGTTTCGGATCGCCGACGAGCGGCCTGACGTAGGCCATGTATGAGTTGAAACGTGTGCCGTCGCGTACGGTGATCTGCTGCTGCGAGACACCGTCGAGGTGGTCGCCGTTGTAGTCGGGGTTGTGCTCGAGGCCGATCTCGACCGCCGCGTCGATGATCGATTGCTGCACGGGCACGAGCGGGTAGTCGGTCACGACGTCGACGACCGACTCGATCTGCTCGAAGAGCGGCTTCACGTCCCCCCACGACCAGCCCGGGTTGCCCGCCGCGGCCCAGCCGTCGTAGTCGTGCGCGGCACCGCGCACCCAGATCATGGCGTTGAGCGAGTGGGATCCGCCGAGCACCTTGCCCCGCGGCAGATGCAGTCGCCGGTTCGCGGCGTGCGCCTGCGGCACCGTGTAGTAGTCCCAGTCTTCGGGACCGTGCCAGAGAGCGCCCATGCCCGAGGGATCGTGGATCGCCGGATTGGTGTCCTCACCCCCGGCTTCGAGCAGGAGGATGCTGAGGCCTGCCCCCACCATCCGACCGGCGACGACGGAACCCGCCGATCCGGCGCCGACCACGACGACGTCATACTTCTCGACCATGAGAACGTTCTCCTTGCTATGCCAGGCTTCGAGCGTCCCAGTTCGGGCGCGGTCGTAGTTGACTCAGCGCGCGCAGTTCCCCGGCGAGCGCGACGGGCGCGCGGTGGTCGTGGGTCATCGAGTTGCGTCATATCGGGCACGCGACCCGTCCCGGCGCCCCATTTGGCGCAAGTCGCGTTCGGATGGCGCCGGATAGCGCCCGGCCGCGGTCCGCTCGCGCCGCCGAGCCCGGCGGAACCCGCGCTAGCGAGCGGACGGGCTACCGATTAGCCTGTGAACGTCCGGCCTTCGGGTCGTTGCTCGAAAAAAGGGCAATAGTGCAGCTCGCGAGACACAGATGGAATCCATCAGTGTCGTCGAAATGAGTTCGCATGACCACAGTCTCCGCGCGTATAGCCGAGAGCCTCTCCCGCACCGTCACCGACGTGTTCGGCGTCATGGGCAACGGCAACGCTTACTTCCTGGATGCCCTCTCCGCGCTCGGGGTGCGCTTCACCGCCCTGCGGCACGAGGCGGGGGCGGTCGCCGCCGCGGACGCGTACTTCCGGGCATCCGGACGCCTCGCCGTCGCGACGACCACCTACGGCGCCGGCTTCACGAACGCGCTCACCCCCCTCGCCGAGGCCGTGCAGGCGCACACTCCGCTCGTGGTCGTGGTCGGGGATGCCCCCACCGACGCGCCTCGCCCCTGGGATGTCGACCAGCTCGCGCTCGCCACTGCAGTTGGCGCGACGACGCTCGTCGCCGGCACCGCCGACGCGGGCTCGATCGCGGACGAGGCAGTGCGCCTCGCCCTCGAGCTGCGCACGGCGGTGGTGCTGACGATCCCGTATGACCTCGCGGCAGCTACCGCGGGCCCGACTGCCGCCGCACCGGTTGAGCTCGTCGAAGCTCCCCTGCCCTCAATCTCCGCGGCCCTCGCCATGCTCGCCACCGCCCGTCGCCCCCTCGTTCTCGCCGGCCGGGGCGCGTGGCTCGACGACTCAGCCGTGCCGCTCTCCGCCCTCGCCGAACGCCTCGGCGCCCTCACCGCGACGACAGCCCTCGCTGTGAACCTCTTCGGTGACAGCCCGTGGGATCTCGGGATCGCCGGCGGCTTCGGCTCGCCCGAGGCTGCGGCCGTCATGCGCGAGGCCGATGTCGTCGTCGTGGCGGGAGCGAGCCTGAGCCAGTTCACTACACGGTTCGGTGAGCTGTTCGCCCCGGATGCGCGGCTGATCCAGCTCGATGTCGCTGCGGCGGCCACGCACCCTCGTGTGACCGAGCTGCTGACCGGCGGCGTGCGGGCCACCGCGCTGGCCCTCGTGGCGGGGATCGCCGGGGCATCCCGGCCGCGCTGGAAGGCCGAGGTGCCCCGCGGCCGCGCACCGGAGTTCACGGGCGAGCCCCTCCTGCCCGACGGCCGACTCGACCCGCGCGCCCTGGCGACCGCCCTCGAGCGCGCGCTGCCGACCGATCGCACCATCGTGCAGGACGGCGGTCACTTCATCGGCTGGGCTCCCATGTACCTGACAATCCCGGCGCCGAACCGGTTGCTCATGGTGGGAACGGCGTACCAGTCGATCGGGCTGGGGTTTCCGAGTGCCGTCGGAGCGGCGATGGCGCTGCCCGAGACCACAGTCGTGCTGTGCACAGGTGACGGCGGCGCGCTCATGGCTCTCGCCGACTTCGAGACTTTCGTGCGCACGGCGCGCAGCGGTGTCGTCGTCGTGTTCAACGACGCTGCCTACGGGGCCGAGTTGCACCAGTACAGCGCGTTGGACCACGGCGCGATGCTGATCCCCGAGGTCGACTTCGCGGGCCTGAGTCGCTCGCTCGGAGCGTCGGCAGTATCTGTGCGCACTCTCGCAGAGCTCTCCGGGCTTGAGGAGTGGACCGGTACGGGCGTGCTCGTGCTCGACTGCCACGTGTCACGCTCGGTGATCGCCCCGTACCTGCGCGAATGGATGCACGCAGCGCACCTCGACTGACGGCAGCCTTCTGCGAGCGCCACGACGTTGGGCTCGAGATCGCTGCGCCGCCCGGGGTGCAGGTCGTGGAGGGGTTGACCCAGGAGGTTGCGGCCTACTGAACGGGACGACTCATGATCGCGGCAGTGAGGGCGTCGACTGGCTCACGCGCCGACCCGGGGTTGCTCATGAGCACGAAGTCGACATCCCCCAGTTCCGGGAGTTCGAATGCCGCTGAGACCTGCGTGAGATCGGGCGGGATGAGCGACTGCGGGAACACCGCGACACCGATGCCCGCGCGCACGGCGGCGAGAACCCCGTTCACTTCGCGCACATTGCACGTGATGCGCCAGGTTCGCCCAACGGCTTCGAGCGACCGGATCGCGTAGGTGCGGCTGAGCGAAGGAGCCTGGTACGCGATCACGGAAACCGGTAGTGCCACGTCGAAAGTCATTCCCCGATGGCCGACCCACACCATTCGATCGCGACGCACGAGGCGCCCCTCATCCCCGCCGGGATCCTGCTTGATGAAGACGAGATCGAGCTGACCCGCTTGCATGCGCCGGTAGAGGGCTGGGCTCTGACTCACCGTGAGTTCGAGATTGATCTGCGGGTAGAGCTGGCGGAAGTCACGAAGGATGCCCGGCAACTGCGTGAGTGCGAGATCGTCTGCCGATCCGAAGCGGAGCCGGCCGCGCATCGCGGAGCCGGTGAAGTAGCTCGTCGCCTGGTCCTGGGCGGCGAGGATCGTGCGAGCGAATCCCAGCATCGCCTCGCCGTTGTCGCTCAGCGATACCGTGCGGGTGTCGCGCAGCACGAGGTTGCGTCCGGCAACCACTTCGAGCTTGCGCACGTGCTGGCTGACTGTCGGCTGGCTCAGCCCGAGCCGTGCCGCGGCGTTGGTGAAACTCAGCGTCTCGGCGACAGCGACGAACGAGCGCAGGAGCACGGGGTCGAACACGAGGTGAACCTCTCATTACAGAACGTCATGAGACTTATAGGTCAGATTAGCTAATGATATGAGTCAGCGGACGCCTACTGTTGACGCGTGGCACTATCCCCGGACCAGGCGCCGGCCACCATGCCCATTGCGATAGCTATGCAGCGGCCCGCCTGGCGGGACACCTTCGGCGCCCTCCGACTGCACAACTATCGCCTCTATGTCATCGCGCAGTTCATTTCCAACACCGCCGGCTGGGCCCAGCGCATTGCGGTCGACTGGCTCGTGCTCGAGATCACCGGGAGCGTTGCGCTGGTTGGCCTGACGATAGCGCTGCAGTTTCTGCCGACCCTCGTGCTCGGTGCTCACGCGGGCGTGATCGCCGATCGGTTCCCGAAGCGGCGAGTCCTCATCCTGTGCCAGTCAGTCGTCGGCGTGCTGAGCCTCGCGCTCGCCGTTCTCGCGATCACCGGCAATGCGCACCTCTGGGTCATCTACGCGCTCGTGCTCGCCATCGGAGTCGTGCAGGTCTTCGACGGACCGGCTCGCTCAGTCTTCGTCAACGAGATGGTTGGCCCGAGACACCTGCGCAACGCGATCAGCGTCAATGCGTCGATCTTCCACCTCGGCGCGCTGCTCGGTCCCGCGATCAGTGGCGTGCTGATCGTCGCGGTCGGTTCGGGTTGGGCGATCGGAATCAACGTCGTGGCAGTCGTGATCGGGGTATCCCTTCTGCTGGCGATGCGCACCGGCGAGTTGCTCGTTGCACCGCGCGCGCCAAGCTCGAAGGGCCAGATCCGCGAGGCCGCGCGATACGTGATGGCCAAACCCAGCCTGTTCTGGACGCTCGTCATGGTGGCGTTCGTCGCGATCTTCGGGATGCCCATGCCTGCGCTCCTCGCGGGAATGGCCGACACCGTCTACGACACGGGAGCCACCGGGTATGGGCTCTACAACTCGCTCGCGGCGGTCGGTGCTCTGCTCGGAGCGCTCGCATCCACTCGCCGTTCCGGCCTTCGCCTGCGCACGATCATGATCGGCGGCATCGTCTACGGTCTCATGCTGGTGACCGCGGGGCTCGCGCCGTTCTCTCCGCTGTTTCTCGCCGCGCTCCCCGCCATCGGCCTCTCGCGATTGCTCTACATGACGGCGAGCGAGACTATGGTGCAGCTCTCGTCGAACCTCGCGATCCGCGGGCGCATCATGGCGTTCTGGGTCATGGTGATCGTCGGTGGGCAGGCGATCGGCGGCCCCGTCATGGGCTGGTTCGCAGAGCAGCTCGGGCCGAAGACCGCGATGGTGATCTCGGGCGCGGTTCCGGCCACCGCGGCGATCGTCATCTCGATCCTGCTCGCGCACAGCGGCAGGTTGCGCGTTCGGGTGACCGCGAGGCGCGGTAACTGGGTAGCTATCGTGCCCCGCACTCGCTGAGGTCGGGGCTTCGCAACATCACCAGCCCGGTGGGTGTCGAAGCTCGCGAGATCCCTCCAGCTGTGCGGCGATCGTCAGCAGCGCGCGTTCGCCCCCCGGGCGACCGATGAGTTGCACTCCGACAGGATGCCCGTCCGGAGCTTCGGACACCGGAAGCACTATCGCGGGCAGGCCTGCAACGTTGACGAAGCTGCTGTACGGCGCGTACCTGACCTGCTGGGAGAAGTTTCGCTGCGCGTTCTCGGCGTCGAACCATCCGATGGGTCTCGGCGATTGTGCGAGCGCCGGAGTCAGTACAGCGTCGAACTGGGAGAACGTGGCAATGGTCTCGCGCTCGAACACCGCAGCTGCTGCGAGCGCGTCGGCCAGGTCCCGCGCTCCCAGTGCACACCCGCTCTGGATGAGCCAGGACGTGATCGGCTCGATGAGGTGGAGCTGGGCATCCTCGACGCGGATGCGGGCTGCGCTTGCCCGCCAGAGAGTCGTGAACATCGTCGCGTAACCCCGCGGAACCCAATCGACGCTGTCGACACCATGACCGAGTGCTCCCAGCAGCGTCATGGTTTCCTCCACGGCGAGGTGCGCGCTCGGGTCGAGCTCAATATCTTCCGCATCGTCCCACGGCGAGACGGTGGTGACTCCGATCCGGAACCGCCCCTCGGGGTGCAGCGCCGTCTCGAGGAATGGACCACTCCCCGGCGCGCGGACCGCGTAGGGGTATGGGCGCCCGTCGACCAGTGCGTCCAGCAGAAGAGCCGCGTCGGCGACGTTCCGGGCAATGGGCCCGGCGACTGCCAGGCCAGCTAATCCGTCAAGTCCGGATCCAACCGGCAGGCGACCGCGCGAAGGCTTGAGACCGACCACCCCCACACTCGCGGACGGGATCCGGATGGATCCGCCTCCGTCCGATGCTGGGGCGAAGGGAAGCAAACCCATGGCGACGGCCACCGCAGCCCCGCCACTCGAGCCGCCGGAACCCAGCTCTCGATCCCACGGATCGCGGGCCGGCGGGGCGATGAGAGTCTCGGTGTACCCGGTCAGCCCGAACTCGGGCGTGTTCGTCTTGCCGAGGCTGATGGCTCCCGCATCGTCGAGCAGGAGCGCCAGGTCATCCGAGCGCTCAGGAACGTTGTCGAGGAAGGCGCGCGACCCGTATCGGGTGGGCACGCCGGCACGCGCGACCAGGTCCTTGTCCGCGAAAGGCATTCCCCACAGCGAGGCAGCACTCGGTACCAGTGACTCCGCGCGATGGATTGCCGCATCCGCCGTGACTTCCACCAGGGCGCCAAGTCCCGGATTGAGTCGCTCGATCCGTTCGAGGTAGTGGACCACGAGTTCTCGGGGAGAGACCCGTCGTGACCTCAGCTCTTCGAGTTGAGCGATGGCCGTCAGGTCGTGCAGCTCGGACATGCTGCGAGCCTATGCGGGAATTCCGTGGCCAGGGGATGGTTCACTGTGAACACCATGACGACAATGACCACACTTCACGAATCCGATATCGAAGCGCTCCGAGCGGATTTCCCCATCCTGGCAATGCGGGTGAACGGCAGGCAGCTCACCTATCTCGACTCCGGGGCGACGTCGCAGAAGCCACGTGTGGTGCTCGACGCCGAGCGGGAGTTCTACGAAACTCGCAACTCCGCTGTTCACCGCGGCGCGCACACACTGGCTGCTCTCGCTACGGAGGAGTTCGAGGAGGCGCGGGAGACCGTCGCCCGCTTCGTTGGCGCCTCGGCCGATGAGATCGTGTGGACGTCCAACGCCACCGAGGGGGTGAACCTGATCGCCTACGCGCTGTCCAACGCGGGCACGGCGGGCGCCGACTACGCAGCGCTCGCCCTCTCCCCCGGTGATGAGATCGTGGTCACCGAGCTCGAGCACCACGCCAACCTCATCCCATGGCAGCAGCTTGCTCAGCGCACCGGAGCCACCCTGCGTTTCATCCCCGTGGACGACGAGGGCGCCCTCGAGCTGGCGCTCTTGCAGGACATCGTCACCGAGCGCACACGCGTCGTCGCGTTCTCGCACGTGTCCAACGTGTTGGGCGTGATCAACCCGGTGGCCGAGATCGTGGCGCGGGCGCACGCGGTGGGCGCGATCGTCGTGCTCGACGCGTGCCAGTCCGCGCCCCATCTTCCTCTCGATCTGCACGCGCTCGACGTGGATTTCGCCGTCTTCTCCGGGCACAAGATGCTCGCACCCACCGGCATCGGTGTGCTCTACGGGCGTCGCGAGCTGCTGAACTCCATTCCGCCGTTTCTCACCGGCGGATCGATGATCACGACCGTGACCATGGAATCGGCAAGCTTCCTGCCCGCCCCACAGCGATTCGAAGCCGGTACCCAGCGCGTCTCGCAGGCCATCGCGCTGGCAGCGGCAGTGCACTACCTGACAGCGATCGGGATGGATCGTGTCGCAACTCATGGCACCCGGATGAGTGCCCAGCTCATCGAGGGCCTATCCGCCATTGACGGTGTACGAGTTCTCGGTGCCCGGGGCGAGCGGGTGGGCCTGGCGAGTTTCGACGTTGAGGGCATCCACGCCCACGATGTCGGGCAGTTCCTCGACGATCGTGGGATCGCCGTGCGGGTCGGCCACCATTGCGCGCAACCGCTCCACCGTCGACTCGGACTGACGGCGAGCACGCGCGCCAGCGGTTCGATCTACACGACCGCGGCCGAGATCGACTACTTCCTGGAGTCCGTCGCGGATACCCGGTCATTCTTCGGAGTTGCATCATGAGCGCCGAAGACCTGCAGGGCCTGTACCAGCAGCTCATCCTTGACCACGCGAAGCACCCCCGCGGTCGAGTGCTCCTCACCCACCCGACGGCTCAATCCCACCAGGTGAATCCGACGTGTGGCGACGAGGTCACCCTCTCCGTGCAGGTGCACGACGAGGTCATCCAAGCGATCGGATGGGAGGGTCACGGCTGCTCGATCTCCCAGGCCTCGGCGTCCCTGCTGGCGACGATCGTCGAGTCTCTCTCCGTGCACGACGCCGGCGCGCTTCTCGACGAGTTCCGCATCGCCATGCGCTCGCGAGGTCAGATCGAACTCGATGAGGATCACTTCGGCGACGCCATCGCCCTCAACGGAGTCTCCCGCTACGTCGCCAGGGTCAAGTGCGCGATGCTCCCGTGGGTCGCTCTGGAGCACGCGCTCGCTGACGGCGAGTGACGAGCCACGACCCGGCAAGCACCAGAGCGAACCCGACGATCGTCCAGACTGTGACTCTCTCGCCGAGCACGATGACCCCGGCCAGTATCGCGACCGCCGGGTTCACGTAGGTGATCGTCGTCGCCTTCACCGGCCCAATTTCAGCGATCAACCCGATCATGAAGATGAATGCGAGCGCGCTACAGACCACCGCGAGCACGAGGATGGCAATCGTCACGCTGGGAGAAGGCCAGCTTTGCGGCCAGCTGCCTCCGACCAGGACGACCGGCAGGTAGGCGATTGCTGCGCCCGCCAGCGACACGGCGACGACGCCCACGCCGGGCAGATCCGACATCCACCGGGACAGGATGGCCGGACCCAGCGCGTACCCGACGACGACAACCGCCATCTCGGCGACGCTCGTGAGATCGGATCCGCGGATGTCGAGCCCGACGAGAGCGGCGACCCCCAGCATCCCCACGCCGATGCCCACCCAGTTGAGCCCGGACAGCCGCGTCGGGCGGCCCATCACGAAGGCGATGGCAACGCCGGCGAGCGGCACAGCTGCCAGCAGAAGCCCCGCGGTCGAACTCGGCAGATGCTGCTCGGCCGAGCTCAGGAAGTACCACGGAATCACGATCTCTACGACGGTGTAAGCGAGCATCGGCTTCCACCGGCGCAGGACCGGCCCGACTTCGCGGCGGAACAGCGCGAGGGGAAGCAGCAGGATCGCCGCGAGCGCCGAACGCGCCAGAACAACCATCCCGGGCTCGAGCTCCGCCACAGCGACTTTGATGAACAGGTATGGGATGCCCCACGCGAGCCCGAGGGCCGCAAAGAGGAGGAGCCCGCGGCGAGTCATGGTGTCATTGTGGGCGTTCAGGGAGTTCCCTGACGAACGGCGCCCAAGTTGGGCGGGCGTTCTACGGCACTTGGCGGAAAACGGTGCCTGCTCGCGTGGGTGAACTGCGTCAGGATCGTTTCCAACGAAGTGCCCGCCTCATCGGGTCAGGCCTCGCCTGGTCCGGTGAGGCTGAAGGTCTCGCCCAGGTCGGGCACGCGCACGGTCCATCCGAGCTCGCGTTGGATGCGCAGTCGTAGCGTGTCGGACGCGTGAGGCTCGCCGTGGGTGACGAACGTCATGCGGGGCTTCTTCGACACTGCCTTCATCCAGTTGACCAGTTCGTCGGCGTCTGCATGCGCTGACATGTTCTTGAGTTCGATCACTTCAGCGCGGATGTCGACGTTGTGGCCGAATATCCGAAGCGATCGCTCGCCCGCGGCCAATCTCGCCCCGCGTGTTCCTGCTGCTTGGAAGCCGGTCAGGATGATCGCGTTGGCCGGGTCGGACCCGAAGGCGGCAAGGTGGTGCAGCACGCGCCCGCCGCTGAGCATGCCGCTCGCGGAGATGATGATCATGGGTCCTGCCCGCTCGTTCAGGCGTTTGGAGTCATCGACGCTGCGGACCGGGATGACTTGCTCGTACATCCGAGCGAACTCGTCGGCGGAGAGGCGGTGCTCGTCCGGGTGAGTGCGGTAGATGGCGGTCACGTTCACAGCCATGGGGCTGTTGAGGTAGATGGGCAAGCTGGGGATGCGTCCGGCGGCCCGCAGCCGTGCCAAGTGCAGCAGGATCGACTCGGTGCGTCCCACGGCGAACGCGGGGATAATGCACACCCCTTCCCGGCCGATCACCCTGGTGATGACCTCTGCCAGTTGTGTGTCGATGTCGACATCGGGATGGTCTCGGTCGCCGTAGGTGGATTCCGTGACGAGCACATCGCAGGGGGACAGCGCTCGTGGGGGATTCATCAACGGGTCGTCCTGGCGCCCGAGGTCCCCGGTGAAGTGCACGATCTGCTCGTCGACCTGTATCCGTACTTGGGCGGCGCCGAGGATGTGGCCGGCCGGGACGAAGGTCGCCGTCATCCCGCCCGGGAGCTCAACCACCCGGTCAAAGTCTGCGGGTTGAAATGACCCGAGCGACCGCAACGCGTCGTCCGCGGTGTAAAGGGGTCGCGGATTGTCGTGCTTGGACGTTCTCTGGGACTGCCAGTGATGTGCCTCCTCTTCGAGAAGATGACCGCTGTCGGGCAGCACGATACCAGAGAGCTCCGCCGTGCCGTGGGTCGAGTGGATCGAGCCGCGGAAGCCGTCCCGGACCAGCGCTGGCAGGTAGCCGGTGTGGTCGAGGTGCGCATGCGTCAACACCACCGCGTCGATGCTGGAGGGATCAACGGGAAACGGCCGCCAGTTGCGATCACGCAGCACCTTATAGCCCTGATACAGGCCGCAGTCGATCAGCACCCGGGTACGGTCGCTCTCGATGAGGTAGCGCGACCCCGTAACGCTGTCGGTGGCTCCGAGGAACCGCAACTGCGGCGACTTGGAGGGAGTGTCTCGGGTCATCCCAGGAGCGTTTTCATCTGGTTGGCGATTCCTCAGCTCCACGATCAGTCCCTTCGTTAGCGGTTCAGATGTCTTCGTCGACAAGATCCGGGTACACGTCGACCGGTTCGTGCTTCTTGGGGACCACAGCCACGGGTGCGGGCATGTTCATCAGGACGTCGTGGCTGACCGACCCGAGGAAGAAGCCCGCGATAGCGCCACGACCCCTCGAACCGATGACGACGAGGGAGGCGTCAGACGCCGCCCGCACGATCGCGACAGCGGCGGAGCCAGCGTGCATGCCCTGCGTTACAGTGATGTCGGGGTGCACATGTTGGATGCGGTGGGTGGCGCCGGCAAGCAGCTGGCGGTTGACCGCGATGAGTTCCTCGACCACGATCGCGGAGGTCCCGCCGTCCATCGGGGCCGCTGGCGGGGCGCTCCAGGTATGGATGATGACCAATCCTTCCTTGCGGCGAGCGGCCTCCTCCGCCGCGAAATCGAGGGCGACCTCTGCGGTCGCGTCGTCGCTCCACCCCGCCACCACCACGCCAACCGCGGGCTGCCAGTTCACCGGCACCACGACGACGGTGCACTCGGCTTGACCGGCGACCTTCAGCGGAAGCGTGCCATGCACGACGCCAACGATCGGCGATGTCTTGTTCGTACCGATCACCAGGAGGTCCGCGTGACGCGAGGCATCGACGAGCGCCTCGTGGGGCAGACCGTGCCGGATCTTGGTGGTCACCGCGAGATGCGGTACAGCCGCTTCGACGGTTGTCTTCGCGTTCAGTAACGCATTCTCGAGGGGACTGCGGTAATCGCCCTCGGTGCTGTCCGGAAGATCCGAGTCCAGCCCGACGACCGTGGTGATCTCCAGATAGAGTTCCACATCCTTCGCACGGTCGATCACCCAGGCGAGAGCCGCCTCACTGGCCGGCCCGCCATCGACGGCCACCGTCACTCGTTCAGCCATGGGTTTCTCCTTCATCTCAGTGGACACATCGTGTCAAGCGATCAAGTAGCCCGACAGGGCCGAAGGTCCCGCTCGAGAACGGGACCTTCGGCCCTTGCGACATGCCGCAATCCGGCAGATCGTGACCTTCATGCCAAAGGAGAGGTAGCCATGATGGAGAAGATTGTCGCCGGTATAAGTGAGGTTGTCGGAAGTCATCCTGCGATCGCGTGGGCAATGCAACTCGCAGACGAGCGAAATGCTGTGGTCGAGCTGGTGCACGTAGTCGACACGACGTGGGGGCACGCGCCGGAGGACTACATCGAGAGCGCGCTGCTGAAAGCCGAGGAACAACTCCGTGACCACGCAGAAGCCGCTCGCGGACGGTTCACCGAGGTCGCCGTGAAGTCGCACGTGCTCTTCGGTTCGCCCACCAATGAGCTCATCGCAGCAGCCGAATACGCAGATTTCCTCGTGATCGGCGCTCATCCTGACGAAAGATATGACGGAGCGAGTAGGCGAACTGTCCGGTTGGCCAGGCTTGCATCTTGTTCGGTGATCGTGGCGCCATCGAGGGTGATTCCTGACGGCCGAGGAGTAATCGTCGGAGTCGATGGTTCCGTCGAATCCGACCTCGCCGTCCAGTTCGCGGCCGACCTGGCTGACCAGCATCACGAGACCCTTACGGTCATCCTCGCCTGGGGTCGTCCAGAGGCATGGGGTATCACCGAACCTGTCCTCTTGGAAGCCGAGCCCTCCGAGGAGGACCGGCTCGTCCTCGCCAAATCCATCGCCGGCCTCGCGACTCGGTTTCCCGACCTCATCATCCACACCGAGGTCAGTGGCTCCCGACCCGAACGCGCACTGTACGCCGCGGGAATCGACGCGCGACTGCTCGTCGTCGGAAGTCGCGGCCGTCATGGTCTCGCGAGGGCGTTGCTCGGCTCAGTCAGCGAAGCGGTCGTCTCCGAGTTGCCCTGCGCCGTTGCCGTCATCCGGGCCACCAAACCGACTTCATAGTCCGCTCGAGCAGCCACGCCTCCGCTACCGGGCGCGCCACCTCAGCACGACCTTGCGCAGTTCGTCGAACCACAACACGAGCGATCCGAGCGCGACGCACCACGCCCAGTGCGCAAGATCAAGCGACGCCGTACCGAATGCAAACTGCAGGAACGGCACCTCGACCACCGCGATCTGCAGCACTATCCCGAGCAGAATCGAGCCCCACAGCCATCGGTTGGCGAACAGCCCGCGGAACGCGCTCGTCGTCTCGGAGCGGGAGTTGAGCGCGTTGAACAGCTGCGCGAGTACCAGAGTCGTGAATCCCGCGGTGCGGGCGACCTCGAGCGAGTCATTGCCCTCGACCAGGCCGCCCGGCAGGAACAGGTCGATCGCGAACAAAGCCGCCAACGCCATCACCAGCCCGATCGAGAGGATGCCGCCCCACATCCGCCCGTCGATCGCCCGGTCGTGAGTCGACCGCGGCTTGCGTGCCATCACGTCGTCGATCTCCGGGTCGACGCCCATCGCGAGCGCCGGGCCGGAGTCGGTGACCAGGTTGATCCAGAGAATCTGGGTGGCGAGGAGCGGCAGCACGATCGCCTCTGTGCTGGCGCCGCTGAGGCCGAGGAAGCCGGCGAAGAGCACCCCGAGGAAGACAGTGAGCACCTCGCCCATGTTCGAGGAGAGGAGATAGCGCAGGAACTTCTTGACGTTGTCGAAGATCACCCGCCCCTGCCGCACCGCCGCGATGATGGTCGCGAAGTTGTCGTCGGCAAGGATCATCCGGGCAGCTTCCTTGGTCACCTCGGTTCCGGTGATCCCCATAGCCACCCCGATGTCGGCGGACTTCAGCGCCGGCGCATCGTTCACGCCATCGCCGGTCATAGCCACGACCTGGCCGTCGGCCTGCAGCGCGTCGACCAGGCGCAGCTTGTGCCTGGGGGAAACGCGCGCGTAGACCGAGACCACGCGGGTGATCTCGCGCAGGGCGTCATCGTCGAGCGTGTCAAGTTCCGCGCCGGTCGCGGCCCGGTCGCCAGCCCGGATGATGCCGAGGTCCGCGGCGATCCGAGCCGCGGTCGTAGGGTGGTCGCCGGTGATCATGATGACCCGGATGCCGGCCCGACGCGCCTCGGATATTGCCGTGGCGGCCTCCGGCCGTGGCGGGTCGATGATGCCCACGACGCCTGCGTAAATCAGGTCGTGCTCGGCGGATTCGGTGAATTCTGCTTCGTCGTCGATCGTCACGGGGCGCTCAGCCACCCGGTAGGCAACGCCGAGCGTGCGGAACGCCTCCGCCGATAGCACCTCCACGTCGGCGGCCAGTCGCTGCCGTAGTTCTTCGGTGAGGGGCACGACGGTCTCACCCTGCTGCAGCCGTGTGCAGCGCTGGAGCAGCACATCCGGAGCGCCCTTGGTGAACAGCAGCACCGAGTCGTCGTTCTTTTCGCGGTGCACGGTTGACATCAGCTTGCGCTCCGAGGTGAACGGAATCTCCGAGCGGCGCTCGAACCGATCGACGTGAGCGGTTGTGCCGTCGAGCTTGCGGGCCGCGACCAGGAGGGCGGCTTCGGTCGGGTCTCCCTGAATCTCCCACTCACCGTCGTGCTCGATGAGCTGCGCGTTGTTGGCGAGGGACCCGCCGCCGAGCACGAGCTGGGCCTCATGGAACAGCGCCGCATCGTGGGCGCCGTCGAGTGTGCGCCCGTTCGTGAGCACCTGCCCGACCGGACGGTAGCCGACGCCCGTGACATCCGCTTGGCCGGTGGCGGTGAGAACCCGCTGCACCGTCATCTCGTTGCGGGTGAGGGTGCCGGTCTTGTCGGTGCAGATGACGGATGCCGACCCCAGCGCCTCGACCGAATTGAGCTTCTTCACAATGGCGTTGCGTTGGGCCATTCGTTGCACGCCGATCGCGAGCACGACCGAGAGGATAGCCGGAAGTCCTTCCGGCACGGCCGCGACTGCCAGCGAGACTCCAAGCAGCAACACCACCACAAAATCGCTTGGGGTGCGGATGCCGTTGACCAGGATGATCGTGATCATGACCACGATCGCGATCGACACGACGATGATTCCGAGCATTCTGCCGAGGCGGTTGATCTCGGTTTGAAGCGGCGTCGGCTCTTCCTTCGTGGCATCGAGCATCTCGGCGATCGCGCCCATTTCCGTGGCCATGCCGGTGCTGGTGCTGATGGCACGGCCGACGCCCTGCGCCACAGCGGTGCCCTTGAACACCATGTTGAGGCGATCGCCGAGGTTGGCCGGCGCCGGGAGCACATCGGGATGCTTCGTCACCGCCTCGCTCTCGCCGGTGAGTGATGCCTCGGCGATCCGCAGCGCGGTCGCGGAAATGAGCCGGGCATCCGCTCCGACGGCGTCGCCCTCGGCGAGGGCCAGAATGTCGCCGCGTACGAGTTCGGAGGATGGCACGGTCGTCAGCTGACCGTCCCGGAGCACGGTCGACGACGCCGCGGTCATGGTGCCGAGGGCCGCGACCGCATCTTCGGCGCGTGCCTCCTGCACGAACCCGAGGACCCCGTTCAACACCACGATGGCGGCGATCACGACCGCGTTGACCGGCAGCCCGTCGGCACCCTCCACGATCCAGGCGGCCAGGGAGATGGCGACCGCGGCCAGAAGCAGGTAGATCAGCGGATCGTTGAACTGGGCGACGAACTTGCGCCAGGCGGGGATCGGTTTCGTGCCGCGCAGCTCGTTCGGTCCGTCGACGGCGAGCCTGCGTTGCGCTTCGGCGCTGCTGAGGCCAGCGGATGCGTCGACGGCGAGTTCACCCGCGATCTGTGCGGGGTCGAGCAGGGAGGGGTCGGCGTGGGGCATTCGCGGGTCTGCTTGCCAGTTTTCCTTGTCGGGCTCCATGGTTCCATCCTGTCGGACTGGGCGCCCTCATGGACAGGCGTCGCGGCGGCTCCCGGTACGCTCGTGCCCGTGTGCGTTCAACCCGCCATCAACGCTCAGGATTCTGTACCGCATTCCCACGACAACTAGCTCACCGCCGGGTGCGGAAAGCATCGACGATGGCAGCCCAGCTCTGGCGTCGAGGCGAACGCAGCATCTAGTGCGGCGCCCGCCCCGACCGGGCAGTTCTGGTTCTACTTCAGGCTGCTCAGGATGTCGGCCATTTCGGTGATCTCCGCCGCTTCACACGTGATGACGTGCGATCGTCTGTCCATCCGCCTCAGTCATGACTAAATCATGACTAGAACGGGTACCTACCCGGCTCACTGCTCATCGTCGTCAGTCGGATCTCCGTGAAGTCCTCAAGCGAGTAGTACCCGGATCGACCCCAGCCGCTGGCCTTCACTCCCCCGACGGGCAGCGACGCTTCACTGGCCATGGTCGGCGCGTTCACGTGAACGATGCCACTGTCGAAACGCTGTGCGATATCCAAACCACGCGCCCGGTCGCCGGTCATGATGGATGCGCTCAGGCCGTAGGGCGTGTCCTGTGCATCGCGAAGCGCCTCCTCGAGATCATCGAAGGCCTCGATGACCAACAGCGGGCCGAAGGTCTCGTCGCTTCCGGTGGTGCAGATCGCGCCGGCGGGAACGCGAGTCAGGATGGTGGGCGGATAGAGCCGACCGTCGGCATGCCCGCCGGTGACGAGGGTCGCTCCGCGATCGAGCGCGTCCTGCACCCGCAAGTCCATCTGCTCCACAGCCGCGTCGTTGATGAGTGGGCCGATGATGACCTCGGGGTCGGTCGGATCCCCCACCTTCAGGCTTTGGACTCGCGCCGAGAGGGCTGAGACGAACTCGTCGTGAAGAGCCCGGGCAACGTAGACCTTGCGCGAGTTCATGCACACCTGGCCCTGATGCAGGAACGCACCGAAGGTTACAGCTTTGACCGACTCGGCTAGGTCGGCGTCGTCGAGGATGATCACGGGGTTGAACCCGCCGAGCTCGAGGACCATGCGCTTGAGCGCCCTACCGGCGCGTTCGCCCAGGATGCGCGCGGTCTTGTCTGAGCCGGTGAAGTTGATGCATCGCACGGCGAGGCTCTCGAAGAACACCTCGGCGATCGCCGCCGCGTCCCCCGGCGCGTTGGTGACGACGTTGAAGGAGCCAGCCGGGAATCCTGCCTCCTGAAGAATCTCGGCGTGGACCAGGCCGGATGACATGGGAGCGAGCTCTGACGGCTTGATGACGGTCGTGTTGCCGAAGGCCATGGGAAGCAGGAAGGTGCGCCACGCGAGGTAGAAGGCTCCATTCCAGGGCGTGAAGCCTGCGACGACTCCGAGCGGCTTGCGGGTGACCAGCGCCATCCTGCCCGGGGTGTCGCTGCGAAGTACGTCGCCCGCGGGAAGGTAGCCCCATCCGGCAGCCTGCCTCAGCATCGCCGCTGACAAACGGATCTGGAAGGTCGAGAATGCTCGACTCGCCCCTCCCTCGACGGCCATGAGCCGTACCAGTTCTTCGGTGCGGCGCTCGACGATGTCGGCGGCTTTGAGGAACAGCGCTTGCCGAGCGCTCGGGCCCATGTTCGCCCACGCCGGGAAAGCAGCTGCGGCCGCGGCAACTGCTGCAGCGGCATCCACCACAGTTCCCGACGCCGCCTCGGCGACGATTTCATCGTTGAGTGGGTTGCTGACCGCGAAGGTTCGACCGCCCGGTTCGGTCCACGAACCATTGATGAAGTGCGACGTCGTCGTGGTCATGCTGCTCCAATGCGAAGAAGGGACTCTGCGTTTCCGTGCGCGACCTGCTCGCGGTCGTCATCCGACAGTGGCGCGGAGGCCAGGTACGTGGTCGCTTGCCTGCTGTTCCCGAAGGGATGGTCAATGGAGAACATCACGTGATCTACCCCGAACGCGGCGAGGGCGCACAGTAAAGGCGCATCCGAGTTGTAGCCGGAGGTCGTGAGGTACAGGTTGCGGCGCAGCGTCTCTGCCACGGTCAGTGACTGCCCCGTAATGACTGGGCTCAGCATGCTCTCGATCCTGTCGAGGTGAAACGGCAGACCCTCACCCATGTGTCCGACGATGACCTTCAGGTCGGGCAGCTCCTCGAACACACCCCCGGCGACCATGCGCAGCACGTGCATCCCGCACTCGGCGTGCCAGCCCCACCCCGACGTCGACAGACAAGTCTCGACCTCGGGGGCGAGGCCCGAGAAGTACGCCTGTTGCACCACTGCAGGCGCGGGTGCCGGATGCAGGTAGATCGGCACGTCGAGACCCGCGGCGGCCGCGAGGATGGGCCGGACCGTCGGATGATCGAGGAAGACGCCGTTGGTCTGCCCGTGGATCATCGCCCCGAGAAATCCGAGGTCCTCGACACAGCGTGTGAGTTCGTCGACAGCGGCCGAGGTGTCCGTCATCGGCAGGGCCGCGAACGCCCGGAATCGATCCGGATGCTCCGCGGTGGTCTGCGCCATCCGATCGTTGAGCTCGCGGTGCACGGGGATCGAGCGTTCGGGTTCCAGCCCCTGAACGAAATAGCTCAGCGCGGAGAGCACCTGCATGTCGACGCCCGCGTCGTCCATCATGGCGAGCCGCCCAGCGCCGAGGTCGGCGAGATCGGCGGCGCGCTTGCCGGCTCGGACGCCTAGATCGATACCCGCGGACTGCATGACGTCTCCGGGCAGCATGTGCTCCTCGATCGCAATGACCCTCATCGGTGTGCCTCCTGATAAGAGTCCCACTCGCGACGGACGAACGTTTCGAAGCCATTCGGTTCGTGGCCCAGCAACCACGTGAGCACGTTGGGGTTGCCGATGAAGTCGTGGGCGCTGTAGCGCGCGGAGATCGACCGGAGCACAGCCAGTTGGTGGGGCGCGGTGCTCGGGTCGCGGTCGCCGAGCCACGCGTTCGCGTACTGGTCGGCATCGATCTGCCGCAGGCCGATGGGGCGGCCCGTGACGCGCTCGATGACCGCGCGCAAATCGTCAGCGGCGTAGCGGCCGGGACCGACCAGCTCGTAGGTGGCGCCGACATGCTGCTCGGGATTGCGCAACACCTTCACCACCACCGTCGTCACGTCGTCCAAGTCGACGAGCGACTGGCGCCGCTCGAGGGACCACGAGAGCTCGAAGACGCTTCGCTCGAATGCCGGCCGAAGTTTGAGCGGCAGCATGTAGTTCGAGGGCTGCAGGATCGTGAACTCGAGATCGGACGCAAGAAGGTGCTCCTCAACGTCGCGCTTGATCTCGTGCTGCACGAGATCGGTGACTATCGAGTGCAGGACCGAGCTGAAGACGAAGTGCTCGACACCGGCTGATGCCGCCTGGTCGACGAGTCCCATCCCCATCGCCCGCTCCAACGGGTGCAGCGTGGGCCCGACGTGGTACACAGCGCGCACTCCCTCCAGCACGGAGGCACGCACGCGAGGATCGCCGAGATCGCCGACGACGGCCTCATCCGCGCCGCGTGACAGCAGCGCAGCAGCCGACTCTGTCGACTGCACCACGACACGAACCGGCTCGCCGGCCGCCAGCAGCTTCGGTAGCAGGAGCTTGCCCTGGTTGCCGTTGGCCGCGGTGACGAGGATCACGACTACCGCCCCGCGACGAAGCGCTGGGTGATCGTGCCGATCCCTTCGATCTCCGTGATGAGAGTCTCCCCCGCGACGAGGAAGCGCTTCGGGTCGCGACCGGCACCGACGCCGGGAGGTGTGCCCGTGAAGATCAGGTCTCCGGGCAACAGCTCCACGATCGCGGAGAGTCGCACGATCAACTCCTCGACGGAGAACACGAGCTGATCGGTGCTGCCGTCCTGCACGCGCGTCTCGCTACCGTCGGCCGCGACGATCGTCGCCGAGATCCCGAGCACGGAGGCGTCGGCGAACTCATCGAGTGTGACGACCACGGGCCCCACCGGTGCGAAGTTCTCGAACGACTTGCCGATGCTGAACTGCGGTGGCTGGTCCTGCCACTGGATCGTGCGCTCGGAGAGATCCTGACCGACGGTGTAGCCCGCGATCCGGGAGAGGGCATCCGCCGATGCGATGTGGCGACCACCTGAACCGATGACGACGACGAGCTCTGCTTCCCAGTCCACGGTGTCACCGGGAAGGACGACGTCGACATCCGGCCCCGCCACGGACGAGCTGAACTTGGTGAACACGACCGGCTTCTCCGGCAGGGGTAGGCCCGACTCCGCAGCATGGTCGGCGTAGTTGAGCCCTATGCCGATCACTTGGCGCGGGCGAGGGGATACCGCGTCAAGGTGCGCATCGGCGAGAGCTGAAGCATCCGGATGCCCGGCGACATCAATCCCGGCCGCCCATGTCTGCAGTTCCGACCACCGGGCGAACGCCGCCATGGGGTCGGCGACGAATATGCCCCCGCTGGCGGTCTCGACGTCGAGGATGTGGTCGCCACTCACCAGGGCGAGACGGCCGTTGTTGTTCGCGATACGCATGATGTTCCTTAGATGGGTGAACCGAACCCGCGTAGCGCGGAGTCGAGAACGGCGGTGGGGTCAGCAGAAATGGGGCCGACCCAGGCGATGTGCTGGTCGGGTCGAACGAGAATGACGCGATCGTCAATGGGATCGCCAAGCACCAGGGGCACGCCATGCCGAGCCGCGGCGGCAGTCCAGCGCTCGTCGCCACCGAGGGCGGTGAACTCGGGGCCGAGACGATCGTAGATCGACTCTCCTCCGGCACCACGGGAGTGCGGCAATCGGTTTCCCGCGGCGACTGTCGGGTGGTATTCGCCCGCTGTGGGTGCCTGTAGTGAACTCTCGGGCCCATACCCGTAGCCGAGCACGAGGCCGAGGCTGTAGAACTCGGCGCGCTTGAGTTGCTCGATCGAGACAGCCGCGGCTGCTCGGGCCTGCTCGCCCTCCGGACCATCGGCAATCAGCTCGGGCGAGGTCAGGTCGATCGACAGAGCGCGCATGTTCTCGGCGGCCAGGTCGATGGTCTGTTGTGCGACCGGTCGGCGCTCGGCCTCGTAACTGTCCAGCAACTCACGCGGAGCCCAGCCCTGGAGCACGGCCGCGATCTTCCACCCTAGGTTGACGGCGTCGCCGACTCCGGTGTTGAACCCGTGGCCACCCCACGGCGGGTTCTGGTGAGCCGCGTCGCCCACAAGGTAGGTGCGCCCGGAACCGTAGGTGTCGGACAGCAGCATTCGGGCCTGCCACGGGTCGGTCGCCAGCACCGTCACGTCGATGTCGGCACCGGCCAAGCCACGAACCAGTGCCGCGGCCTCGTCGACGTCCTCGATGGTTTCCGTCCCCGTCGCGATGGCCCACCAGAGTCCGTCGAGCGACAGCGGTCCTATCACTCCGGGGAACGTGGGGTTGAGCACCCAGTGGTGGATCGCGCCGCGTTCGGGCAGAAGTGCACCGAGCTGCTCCGAGCGGAACGTGATGTTCACATTCGGGCGCCCGGCCGCCGCCCCGACATAGTGGGCACCGAGCGCCGCACGCACGACACTGCGCGACCCATCGGCACCGACAAGGAAATCGCACGTGACCGTGGAGAGCACGCCGTCGACGTTCTCGATCCGGACCAGGGGCAGGTCGCCGTCGAGATCGACGTCGATCACCCTGCTTCCCAACTCGAGAGTCGCCGCCGGACGCAGCTCGAGGAGCGCACGCAGTGCCTCCTCCACGACGGGTTGCGTGACCTGTTGTGCGGCCTCCGCGGTGAGGTTAGAGTCCTGCAGGTCGAGGCCGAGAACGCCCGAGAGCCGGGTGATCTCACGGCCGGTTGCCGTCGTGCAGAACCGGACCTCGCTCGACCACTCCACCGGGATTGCAGCTCGGCGGCGGATCTCGGCTGCGGCACCCGTTCGCCGGTACAACTCCATAGTCCGGGCGGACGTGGTCTTCGCCCGCGGGCGCGAGTGCTCCACGTCAACCCTGGGCTCCACGAGCAGGGATGCGACGCCATGATGAGCGAGCTCGAGCGCGGTGGTGAGCCCGACGGGGCCACCACCGACGATCAGTACCGGAACATGACGTGCGGCATCCGGCGTGCTGGTCACCACACCTCGGGAAGGAAGATGTCCTCGGGGATGACCGCCGGCAGGTACTCTCCTGCGCGCGTGCGCTCGTGGATCTCTTGGAACGACAGGCCCGCCTCGCGAGCGGCAACGAGCTTCTCCGGGTCGAACCACGTGCCTATCGGGTTCTCTGCGAACTCCTTGGCGTTCGCGATCCACTCGCTCGAATCGGCCCAGTCGCCGAACCCGTCGACCTGGATCTCCACGCCGTTGCCGTCGGGGTCCTGGTAGTACACCGACATGGTGATGCCGTGGTCGAGCTGCAGGAACGGCACGATGCCCTGGTCGCGCAGGCGCACGTAGTTGTTGATCCACATGTCGAAGGTCTCGAACTCGAATGCGGTGTGGTGGATGCCGGTCTCGTGACCCTTGTCTGTCGGGTGCTTCAGCCCGGGAGGCGACAGGAACGCGATGCGGTGGTTCGCCTCGTCGTTGGTCAGCCACGATGCCTCGTCGCTCTGGAAGACCGGCTTCAGCCCGCACACCAGCCCGTACCAGGTGACCATCTGGTCCATCCGCAGGGTGGTGAAGGTCGTGTGGTGGAGCTTCGGCGGGTTGACCGGGTAGTTCTTCGCCTTGTTGTCCGGCATGTTCTCTCCTTTGAGATTCGGTGGTGGGGGCGGGATGAGGGTCAGTGGGTTCGATCGACCAGATCGAGGGCGGCAGCGATTTGCGCGGCGGGGCCGATCTCGTGCAGGTCGTACAGCTCTTGCAGGGTTCCGGTCTGGCCGAAGTCGACGACACCGAGGTTGACGCTCCTGACGCCACGGATCGTCGCCAGGAACGCCAACGTGTGGGGATGCCCGTCGAGCACGGTGACCATGGGCACGGCTCGGTCGGCGGGGAAGACCTGCTCGAGGATGGCGGGGTCGCCGTCGCCATGCCCGCTGCGGGCGCGTACCGCGCGGTAAAGGCGGTCGGCGCTGGTGACGCAGATCACGTCGGCCATCACGCCGAGTTGTTCGAGACGATCGGCCGCGGCGATCACTTCGGGCATGAGCGCTCCCATACCCACGAGCGTGACATCCGGATGCGTCGCCCGTCGTAGCGCGTAGGCGCCACTCACCGCGTGACGGCGGCGGCGCTCGCGTGCGGCGGGATCGGTCGGAACCGACGCGAGCGACTGGTCGATCATCCGGGAACTCAGTCGCAGGTAGCTGGACGATCCATCAGCACGCCCGAGGCGCGAGAGGGAGTCGAGCATGCACCACTCGAAGTCCTGGGCGAACGCCGGCTCGAACGCGACGACGCCGGGCTGCTCGAGGCCGACCGAGGGAGTGATGATCGACTGGTGGGCTCCGCCCTCTGCGGCGAGAGTCACGCCGGAGGGAGTTCCCACGAGGATCGACTGGCCACCGGCGTAGACCCCGAACGACCACGGCTCGAGGGCCCGGGTGACGAAGGGGTCGTAGAGGGTGCCGATGGGTAGGAGCGGTTCGCCCCACCTGCTCCACGTCGAACCGAGTTCGCCGAGAAGGCTCACGAGATTGACCTCGGCGATGCCCAGCTCGATGTGCTGACCGGTCGGTCGTTCATCCCAGTGCAGGATGGTCTCCGCGTCATCGGCGAACCAGTTGCGCTTCTCCGTCGGCGACCAGACGCCGGCGCGGTTGACCCAGCCGCCGAGGTTCGTGCTCGATGCGACATCCGGGGCCACGGTAACGACGCGACGCGCGGCGTCGGGAGCCACTCGGACGAGGTCGAGCAGCAGCCGGCCGAGGCCCTGCTGGGTGGAGCTGTGGCCCTTGATCTCCCGGCCGAAGTCAGGCGGAATGGTCAGGCTGCGCGGCGCCACCACAGCGTCGCGGTGCAGGCGAGCCGCGACCCTCGCGCAGAGTTCGGCTTCGAGCGACCCAGCAACAAAGCCGCGCCACGGATCATCCGTGCTCTCGCCCAGCTCCAAGGCAACCTGCGCGAACTGCTCGGGCTTGAGCAGGTTCGAGTGGTTCTGGGGATGGCCCGCGCTCGGCAGGCCGTTGCCCTTGATCGTGTAGGCGAAGATCACTGTCGGGCGACTGTCGTCGATCTCATCGAATGCCCTCAGCAGGCTCGGGAAGTCGTGGCCGCCGAGCCCGCGAATGATCTGCAGCGCCCGCTCGTCGTCGAGCTCACCGAGCAGGGCCTCGATGCTGGCGGCACCCTCTCCCGAACCGGGCAGTCGCTCACGCAGTTCCTCGACCGAGCAGCGGAGCAGGCGCTGGTACTCGGGGTTCGACATGCTGTCGATGCGGCGCTGGAGGTGTTCGCCACCCGGCTGCGTGAACAGCTCGGTGAGGAGACTGCCGTACTTCAGCGGAATGACCTGCCACCCCGCGGCGGCGAACATCGCTTGCAGGCGAGTGGCGGAGATGTTGGGCACGACGCGATCGAGGGACTGCCGGTTGAAGTCGACGATCCACACGAGCTCGCCGAGGTCGGCGACCATGGGGTCGAGCACTGCCTCCCAGATCGCGCCCTCGTCCAGCTCCGCGTCTCCGACCAGGCTGAACTGCCGGCCCGCGCTGCGCGGTGAGCCGACGGTGTCGGCTACATAGCGGCGGGCGATCCCGCCCCAGATCGGCGCGGTGGCCCCGATACCCACGGAGCCCGTGGAGTAGTCGACGGTGTCCGGATCCTTCGAGCGGCTCGGGTAGCTCTGCAGCCCGTGGAAGGCACGGAGGGTTCCGAGTTCGGCGGGCGTCAACTCGCCCAGTAGATAGTTGATCGCGTGCAGCACCGGCGAGGCGTGCGGCTTGACGGACACGCGATCTTCCGACGTCAGAGCGACGAACCAGAGAGCGGTCATGATGGTGGTCATCGAGGCGCTCGACGCCTGGTGGCCGCCGATCTTCAGGCCGTCCGGATCTTTGCGGGAGGGCGAGTTGGCGGCGTCGATGATTGCCGTCGAGAGCCAGAGCACCTTGCGCTCGATCGACGCGAGCACGTCGAGGTCCACGGCGGTGGCGCCGTTCCACTCCTGTGTCTCCATCGCGGGGAACTCCTTCGTCTGCACATCCTCGTGACAGGCAAGATATATCCTATAACATAGCGACTGCAAGCGGACCAGCGAAATTCGCTGCTCCGAGCGTGGCACGATGTCGTGAGAACAGTCGAGGAGAACCCATGGCGCTGGAGGGGCAGGTGCGATCCGTCGCATCCTCGAACAGCTCGGCAGTCGACCTGGTCACCGCCGAGATCCGCCGCGCGGTCCTGACGGGCACCCTCGCCGCCGGCAAGCAATTCTCCATCCGCGACCTCGCCAACCAGCTCGGCGTGAGCCACATCCCCATCCGGGAAGCCCTTCGTCGGCTCGAGTCGCAGGGCCTCATCCTGTTGCCCCAGGCTCGCAGCGCCAGTGTCGCACCTCTGGATCTCGCCGATCTGGAGGCGATCTACCGGCTGCGCTATGTCGTGGAACTCCCCCTCGCTGCGGCGTCGACCGGTCACCGGAGTCCTGCGGAGGCCGAGCACCTCGATGAGCTCCTCGAAGCGAGCCGAGACCTCGATCCTGAGGTGGCATGGCAGGGGCACTACGACTTCCACGAGGCTCTCGTGCATCCCGCTGCCAACCCCTGGGATGACCGCATCCTGCACACGCTCTGGATGGCTGCCGAGCGCTATACGCACCTCGTGTTCGACCCCACCCAGATCACCGGCGCGGAGCGCGAGCGCCGCTACGAGACTCACCGCGTACTGCGCGACGTTGCCATGGCCGACGATCCCGAGGCCATGGCCGAAGCCCTGCGAATGCACCTCGCAGCCAACGAGGATCGCATCCGAGCTCACATCGCCCCGCTCGAGGGCAGCTGACGAATTCGCTCTTGTGCTCGCCTGACCGGCGGCCTACCATGCAGGATATATCGTAGCGAATAGCGAGGAGGCTATCGGCATGAGCGCTTGTCTCCCATGCGATCTCGAGGAAGTAGCGGCCGCCGAGATCATCTTCCGTGACGACGTGTGGTCGTGCGAGGTCGCCGACGGGTACGACGTCCCGGGGTGGTACATCCTCCGGCTCCGGCGTCACGCGGAAGGGTGGAGCGGACCCACTCCCGAGGAACTCGCCACGTTCGGCCTCGTGTCGCAGCAGCTCACCGCAGCGATCCAGGCTGCTACCGGCGCGCCCACCGTGTACTTCATGAGTTTCGGCGAGAACTACCCGCACTTCCACTTCCTCGTCATCGCTCGAGACTCCGAGCTGCCCGCGGAGTCTCGCGGCGCCGCGATCCTGGCTCGGCGTGCCGAGAACAGGGACATGGCGGAATCGCTGCGCGTCGGCGAAAAGGTCCGCTCTGCTTTTGCCGCATCACCCCACTGAAACAATCCGCACCATCCACCCCTGAAAGGACAACGATGTCCACACCGTTCAACCACACTGTCAGCGCAGCGGGCCCGGCTTCGGGCTTCACCTTCACCGGACGCTCCAACCTCAGTGCCGAGGTGAAACCCCACTCGGGCGCCCCGCTGATCATCGCCCTCCACGGCGGCACGTACTCCTCCGAGTACTTCGACATCGCGCGCCACTCGCTGCTCGAGCTCGCTGCCGCGCGGGGCATCCCGGTCATCGCCCTCGACCGCCCCAACTACATCGGGTCGAGCCCGCTCACGTCCGAGGGCTCGATCATCGCGGCCAATGCCGAGGTGCTCGGTGCTGCGATCGGCTCGATCTGGGACGAGCTCGGCGGCGACGCCGCGGGTGTGGTTCTCGTCGCGCACTCGATCGGTGGGGCGATCGCAACGTTCATCGCCGCAACTCCGCAGTCATGGCCGCTGCTGGGGCTCGCGACATCCGGATGCCTCGTCCGCGTGCCCGCAGAATCCGCCGGCGCCTGGGCGGCCCTCCCCGACATCCCCATGATCGACCTGCCGGTACCGCTCAAGGACCAGCTCATGTTCGGCCCGGCGGGAACATACGACGATGCCATGCCCGCCGCCAGCTACCCGTCGAACACGTCGGTGCCGAAGGCGGAGCTGCTCGACATCACCGGCGGCTGGATCGCCCGCCGCGCCGAGACCACCGCGAAGGTCGCCGTACCGGTGCACCACCGCTCCGCCGAGTTCGACCATCTCTGGGTCGTGAGCCAGGACGAGGTCGACGAGTACCGTGCGGGCTTCACGTCCGCCGCGTCGGTCGACGTAGAGCTGCAGCTCGGGGCAGGTCACTGCATCGACTTCCACCTGCCCAGCAGCGAATTCCAGAGTTCGCAGCTGGACTTCGCGCAGCAGTCCGCGTCAGCGAAGATCTGACCGATGACGTCGAGCGTGTTGCGAGGTGTCCGGGTCTACCGGGACGGCCAGTTCGGGCCTCCCGAGGATCTCGTGATCGACGGTTCGGTCATCGGCACTGACAGTTCCAGCGCGCTCGACGCCGGGTCCGGCGGCTTCTTGATCCCGGGGCTGATCGACAGCCACGTCCACGTCGTAGGGCCTGAATCGCTCATCGCACTCGCCCGACACGGCGTGACCACTGCACTCGACATGGGCAACCCCATGAGCGTTATCGACTCGCTCCGCGGTGTTGTGGGCGGTGCGGATCTCCGTGCGGCCGGCCCGGTCGCCACGTCGCCCACGAGCGCTCACGCGACGCGGATGCGGGCACCGCTAGAGAACCTCGTTGCGACCGCCGCCGATGCCGAAGGCTGGGTTTCCGCACGTGTCGATGACGGCGCGGACTACATCAAGATCGTCATCGACTTGCCCGGTTTCGATCAGGAAACTGTCGACGCGATAGTCGCCTCGGCGCACGCCAAGGGTCGAGCCGTGGTCGCGCACGCCTCCCGATCGGACGCCGTGGCGATGGCCCAGCGCGCGGGAGTCGACATCTTCACCCACGCCCCCCTCGACCGGTCCATCGACGAAGCCCAGGCGGTCGAACTGGTGAATCGGGGCGCCATCATCGTTCCCACTCTGACGATGATGCGGGGTCTCGTCGACCGGATGCGCGCCGCTGGCGTCTCCGGCCCCGCCTACGAACCTGCGCACGACTCGGTCGGGCAACTCCGAGCCGCAGGGATGCCCATCCTCGCGGGCACGGACGCCAATGCCACGGCGGGCGCCCCCTACGCTCCTCCGTTCGGTGAAAGCCTTCACGACGAACTCGGACTCCTTGTCTCAGCGGGGCTCTCCCCTGCCGAGGCCTTGGATGCTGCGACGTCCGTGCCCGCCGACCGCTTCGGCCTATCGGAGCGCGGTCGCATCGCCCCAGGATTGCGCGCCGACCTCGTGCTCCTCGACGAGGACCCTCTCGTGGACATCTCCGCGACGCGGAGCATCCGGGCGGTCTGGATCGCTGGCGAGCGCGTCTGATGCGCGCAGCAGTAGTCGAGGACTTCGACAAGCCCCCCGTCTTCGGCGAGTTCGCCGAGCCCGAGCCGGTCGAGGGCGAGGTGGTCGTCGAAGTCCGCGCTGCAGCGGTCTCCAACATCGTGCGCCTCATCGCCGCCGGTAAGCACTACTCGAGTGCAGCGCATCCACCGATGGTAGCCGGCTTCGATGGTGTGGTCGAGATGCCCGATGGCTCGCTCGGCTACATCGGCGGCGTGCGCTCCCCTTGGGGAACGCTCGCCGAGCGGACAGCGGTATCCGTTGCCGCAGTTCGGCCCGTGCCCGACGGCCTCGACGCATCGCAGGCGGCCGCTGTCGTGAACGCCGCCTTCGCGTCGTGGCTACCATTGACCCGCATCCTCGAGCCCGAAGCGACTCCGACCGTGCTCGTCCTCGGCGCGACGGGCGCCTCCGGGTCGGTGGCAGGTCCGATCGCCAAACACCTCGGAGCCAAGCGCGTGATCACCGTCGGGCACGAGGGCGACGCGCTCCGTCGAACTCTTGAGCGCGGCTCCGACGAGGCGATTCCCATCAATGACGACATGGTCGATGCGATAGCTCGCGTCGGCGCTGACGGAGTCGACATCGTCCTCGACTTCCTCTGGGGCGATGTCGGGTCAGCAGTTGCCACCGCCCTCGCCAACTCCGCGCCCGGCCCCCAGCACAGGATCGACTGGGTGAACCTCGGCGCTCTTGACGGCACGAGCGTGCAGTTCGACGCTACCCTGCTGCGGATGAGCGACCTGCACGTGTGGGGAAGCGGCGCCGGTGCCTACTCACCCGAGCGTCGCCGAGACTTGGCAGATGCCGCGCTCGACCTCGCCGCCCGCGGTGTGATCGAAGTCACCATCGAACAGCGATCACTGGCTGATGTCGGCTCGACGTGGAACGACCGCGGGCGTCTGGTCTATCTGCCCTGATCTTCGTCAGCCTCCGAACCCGATGAGCCGTCCGGCCATCGGTGCGAGCACGCGCTTGGGTACGAGGCGCGTGCCCCACGCTGCGAACGCATTTCCGGCTCCCGAAACGACATGCGGCGGGGTCGAGCGCCGGTCGAGGGCGCGCAAAGCGGTAGCAACCACCTGCTGCGCGGTCTGCGGACGCCCTACCGCCGCCTGGTTGGTTCCGACCACGTCGAAGAACTCGGTGGCTGTGGCTCCAGGAGCCAAGGCCGTGACCTTCACGCCGTGACCGCGGGCCTCTGCCCACATCGCTTCGCTGAAGCTCAGCACAAATGCCTTCGACGCCCCGTAGACCGCCATCCCCGGGATCGGCTGGAACGCCGCGGTGCTCGCGACATTGACGACGGCGCCGGATCCGCGCTCGTACATCGGGGGCAGGAACGCCCTCGTCGCATCGACCACAGCCGCGACGTTGAGGGCGATCTCCTGCGCCAAACGATCCGGATGCTCGTCCACAAGTGCCCCATGAGTACCGAAGCCCGCGTTGTTCACGAGGAGGTCGACGGGGCCGGCCGCCTCGAACAGTCGCTGCCCGGCCTCGGGCGCTGCGAGGTCGATCGTCACCACCTGCACATCCACCGGCAGCTCCGCGGCGAGGGCCTCGAGCCGGTCAGTACGGCGGGCGGCGAGCACGAGGCTCGAGCCGCGCGCGGCGAGCTGGCGCGCGAATTCCGCGCCAAGCCCGGAGGACGCCCCGGTGATGAGGGAACGGGTGGGTGCAAACATCGTGCTCCTTAGGTGAACGGGTGTGAACTAAGATAGGTTTACAGGTGTACACCCACGGATGTCAAACGAGGAGCTTCGATGCGTGACCGTAGTCCGCGTGGCGAGGGCGCGCGGTTGCGCGACGACCTCGTGAGTGCAGCGCGCGAACTGCTCGTGGTTCCCGAAGACCAGGCGCCCTTCTCCCTCCGCGCCGTCGCCAAGGCCGCGGGAGTCTCCCCCGCCGCGGTCTATCGCCACTTTGCCTCTGCCGAGGAACTCGTAGAAGCGGTCATCGCGACCCAGAACGATGCGCTGCGCGAAGCGCTGGGCGAGGGGACCCTTGCCGAACTGGGCGACCGCTACGCCGCGTGGGGGCTGGCGAACCCAGGGTCGTATTCGCTGCTGTTTGAGAGCGCCGACCGTCTCGACCACCGGGGAGGCCCGGGAAGCCCTGGCTGGGACATGGTCGAGGGGCTCGCCACGCGACTCGCGCACGAGCGGCATCTCAGCATCGACGAGGGCACCGTGCTCGCCATCCGGCTGTGGACGGTGCTGCACGGGATCGTCTCGCTGCGCATCCACAAGCCCGACCTTCCATGGCCGACGACCGTCGACGACGAGATCGGCGAGATACTTCGCCGGCTGTGACTAGATCCCGAACCACCGCTGCGCCGATGATCGCAGTGATCACTCCGACGATGGGTCCGAGACCCACCAGCCTCCGATTGCACGGAGATTGCACCGCACCTTCGGCACAAAACAAGGGCCCGATCAGAATTTGCGTCTGACCAGGCTTTTATGGTGCACCCCCCGGGACTTGAACCCGGAACCCACTGAAGTGCCTTTGGGCACAACACGGGGTCTCATATGATCTCCCGTCTCGAAGTTCCCGCACAATTGCTGGGCAGTTCAATCGTCTGCCGGTCAGAGTGATGACTTGTGTCGTGCTCGCGTGCATCCTCGCGGCCGGCGTGCTGACGGCGGTGAGCCTGACACGGAGAGTCTGGAGCAAGGCCGTCCAAGGAGCCGGCCTTCAAGGTCGGCAGCTGAGCCCGAAGGCGCTGCGCCACACCGCCGCCAGCATGGCGATCGCGGCCGGCGCCGACGTCAAGGTCGTGCAGCGGATGCTCGGCCACGCCGACGCGTCAATGACCTTGAACACCTACGCCGACCTCTGGCCGGACCGACTCGACGAGGTGGTAGTAGCGGTTTCGGCTCACAGAGATCGCGCCCTGCATGCCGACGCTCAAGGCTTGTCTGGTTTCAGGACATCGTGAACGGGTGTCTCGAGACATAGTGAACGCTCCAGTGGTGACGTGCTGGATGTCTCAGGACATCGTGAACGGTGAGCAAATACGAGCTGCTGATCAAGGCCGTCACGATCCAGGGACTCTCCTACGGGCAGGTCGCGCGCTTGCACGGGGTCTCCAAGACACTGGTCCACAAGCTCCACCATCGATGGCTGATTGAGGGTGAGAGTGCCTTCGAACCGCACTCGCGGCGACCGA
>Ga0209512_1000926_pt1 | contig 40456 bp, 37 predicted proteins | sample frozenSSSSmetaG_FD_184142 | JGI IMG/M metagenome (GOLD analysis project Ga0209512, IMG submission 184142) | Glacier valley bacterial and archeal communities from Borup Fiord, Nunavut, Canada, to study Microbial Dark Matter (Phase II) -... | ecosystem: Environmental > Aquatic > Freshwater > Ice >...
CTTCTTCCAATCACCCTTCTCCGGGTTCTATGGCTTTCGACGGACTTTGCTCTTTGCTCCGTCCGCTGCCAAGCTGCGCCAAGAGCCAAGAATTAGAGCCAAGAGCCAAGAGAGTCATGCAAACCAAGCACGGCCATAGGTACTCATCGCGCATTGGCCTGTCCTCAAGCGAGCATGATCTGATCCTAAGGAAGACGCGAGAGAGAGGCGCAAGAGTCAGAGCACCATCACAGCTCCAGCTGGAGTACTAAGTAGACAGTATGTATGTACACTACTGGCATGTATACATACTATACTATACCTTCGGAATAATCTCTCCAAGAAGCCCAAGACTCAGCCAAGCAACTCCTCTCCTCTCCACTCCTTTGCGCTAAGTCCCTTGCGTGTTTCCTCGCCAGCCAAGCATCACCCGCCGCTCCGCTCGAGCGGAGTCTCTTGTCCCTCTGCCGCCAAGTCCTCGGCATCTCGGCTGTGTGCCTGTGTCCCTGAACTTCAGTTCATCTCACCCAATCTCACCCAATCTCACTCAATAATAATATCGACTGGACACTGCCCAGTCCCAACTCCCACGCAGTAGTAGACATTATGTCGTCGTAAGCGCTCAGCACAGTTCCCTACGGAGTATACATTCTTATTGCACAGTTGCCCTTAATGGAGTTGGCTTGGCTCGAAGGCATCTCTTTGGGCCTCTTCATTGGAGATTGGAGAGTAGTGATGATGGAGCGACCTATTGACGATTACCTAATCAACAAACGAACGATGCAGACGCTGTGCCTCTTTTCTAAGCCACGTGGGAAAACTCGTCGGCATCTTCGCTGTAAAGCCCTTCTTAGGATATCTCTTGCTATCTATAACGTAGTCTATCTATTGAAATGCTTATTTCGACGGCTTGCCGTTGCGTTTTCGCTATGCAAAGCAAAATAAAGCAAAGTACGAATCATATCCGCCTCGTCATCACCGCGAACTCTCCCCCTTCTTTGGTGCCCAGTTGATCAACCACTGCCTCACAGAATCCAGATCTCCGTTCTCCGCCTCACAAGCCGCCACGCACCACTCCAATTCGTACACCCCTTCACCTGCAAGCATCTCCGCCAGCTTCCTCCTCGTCTGACTCCCTTCATCAACACAGAAGTGCATCGATGTTCTCGAGTCGTTCACGCCTACCAACAGCGTTTGCACGGTCGGCAGTGCATCCTTCGTGCTAACAACCTCCCCTTTTTTCGCAAGGCCCATATTGACCTTCCCCTGCTTGCAGATTTTGTTCCCACACCACGATTTCCCACAGCCCGTAATAAGTTGAGATAAATATCTCCGTTCAATGCGTCGCTTCATGGCCTTGCCTTGGGGATCATGCATGCTAACATACAGTGGACCAAAGCAGATACTGCAGAGGCCAAGGTCATTGCCAGGCCCTTGGCCTATTCGAGCATTCGTGCCGATCTGTCCATTCTTACCGGCGCCATCGAGAGTGCGTCCGCAGTTGATATTGCGGCAGATTCGCGGCAGAGGCTTGGAATGCCGGCTTAAATCGTGATGCTTAAGATGTGTTGACATATCGCGGAGGCGTACAATGGCTTGACAGAGGTGACAGTTGGTAGTTCGGGAGCCATCGGCTAGCTCGTGGGCAGTGAGGCCAGAGAGGAGTTCTTCAGCTGATGGTGCTGATGGGTCACCTTCTTGCGGCACAGCAAGATGACAGAACTGGCAGAGAATAAGTTTGCCGGGGCAGACAGTGGTGCGATGTTGAGCCAGATCTGGCAATGACGACGCGTGGTAGTCACAGGACGGGCACTGGACCGCTTCGTGGAATATGCGATTGTGTTTGCTTTTGCTTGCGGTGCTCGTGCCATGTGCAGAGTCATGTTCGCAATGCCAATGCGACTGCCATTCTGGAGAATTCTTTTTGAATACGCCTTGACACATTGGGCAGAGAATATTGTTGCGTAAACAGAAATTCTCATGGAGAATCATCGTCCGCTTCGCCACCCATTGGTGACAATTCTTGCATTGTACGTCATCAGACTCGTGAGCAGCTTCATCGGCTGTCGAATCCACCACGGTTCCATTCGTAAAAGAAGTATCAACTATACGTGTTCTTAGCGTATAGTCACGAGGCGATGGGTCTGCGTCCGACGGAGATCTTTCTGGAGGCTTATATCCGTGAACTGATATGTATAACGACTCGGCTCCTTCCAAATCAACATTTGATGCTCGTAAACGAACTTTTTTTGAGCAAGTCTCGCTTTGAAAATCCCCAAAAATGTGCTCATCATCCCGTGGCCTTGCCCTTTGCCGTGGCGTTAAAGGACTGACAAATAGATCAACTTCTTGGCGCTGATCTATGGTGAGTTCGATCTCAATTCCCTGCAGTCGATCCCAAGAGGGGAGCTCATAGTCGACATAATCGCCTTCCACAACTTGGCCTTCTACCGCATTCCATACGTCTAGCATTCCTCCTGAAGAACTTCCTTTTGCTATTCCTGGAGGCTTTTGCGCCCCAGACATGATCTGCTTCACTGTCTCTCGTGCTTGTTCTTCATTCAAAGCTTCTATGTCAACCTCCAAATCGGTGTCCACCACACAAATTGCTTCTCCTTCAGGGGTGAATTTATCAATCAAAAATCGAAAATCATGCCCCTTGCTGCTCCTATCTGGTATCTTTAATATCTCACCATTTGTGAGGGTGGTATAATTCTCGCGTAGATGTCTTTCTAGGAGGGGTTTCCAATCGTCAGGATTGTAGCCAGCCTCCAGTGGTCGGAGGCGAACATATGTGCCTTTAGGAAGTTGTTTCGCATGAACCATGATTATCTCTGGCTCCATATTGGCGTCTTCCGTGAGATCTATGGGATCTGCCGAACCGCCTCTTTCAGCATTTCGTATTGAAGATGGCTCCGACGTTGTGCCAGTCTTGAGTCCGAGTGCCTCAACTAGAGAAGGACTCAGACCAATCTGGCCTTCCTCTGCGGAGAATTCTCGAATTCCTGCGTATACAACGTTGCCTGTCTTCGAATTCACGAGGCGGAATATCAATGGATGTGGTAGTTGTTGTGTATTGCGCCATTGGGAGGCTTGTTGTCGGGCAGCAGCAAGGGAGTATGGATTGAAGGGATCGAAGGCTCCGGCGGTACTATTGAGGGTCGGAACGACCGGTGATGCGGCGAGAAGCTGCTCCAATGCTGAAGGCGGTAGGAGGATCTTATCACCAGGTAGGTTCTGCGTAGTGCGGGATAGTGGTGCAACTGTGAAAGGTGCAGACCATTTCAATGTCATAGATTCATCGGCCATAGCTTGATGGTAAATTACGGCGTAAAGCGTAAGATGAGCAGTAAGAATATCACCGGATGCTGACTACACAACAATTCATTGTTCGAAATACTACGACCGAGATTGATATAAATTCGAGGGAGGAGCGATTCGATTGTAATATGGAGTGAATATGTCAGCCTTCTACCGTTCTTGGTGGAAGACGCTGGAAGACGTGGTTGCCACTCGATAATGCAGCCTTGCAGTCATTAGTCATTGAGATTCTGGTTATCTTCACGTGAACGCGCGATGAATACTAAACGCGTATGCAGAACGCGTTTGCCTAATTCAACGTCCGAATATCACAATCTGGGGATCATTGGAATTACAATTCCGTTTTGAGGAATTTGAATTAATACAGATGTCAGATGTGATATCCATACAAAGCAATACAAGGGATCAGCCTCAACCGCTAAGATGGCCGGTAAGGAAGCAACCGTCTTCATCATCGACCAAGGTATCTCCATGGGCAGGAGGTCTAATGGCAGAAACGAAACCGACCTCGACTTCGCCATGCGCTATGTCTGGGACTCTCTCGCCACAGTCATGATAACTGGACGAACGACCCTGACAGTCGGCATCGTGGGGTTCAGAAGCGATGAGACGAGCAATCCCCTAGAGGGGGAGGAGGGCTACAACAACATCTCGATCATGCAGCCACTGGGTCCTATAAAAGTTCCAGATTTGAAGAGATTGCAGAAAATGATGAAGCCGAGCAACACGGATGTGGGAGATGCTATTTCAGCAGTTATTATTGCGATTGACATGATTGAGAAATTTACGAAGAAACTGAAGTATGCGAGGAAGATCGTGTTGGTGACGAATGGGACAGGCTTGATGGATTCTGATGACCTTGATGAGACTTCGGCGAAGCTGAACGAGGATGGTATAGAACTGGTTGTTATGTGAGTGCTCATTGCTTAGGACGGGAGTATGTGTCTTCTAATGCAGTGCAGGGGTGTCGATTTCAACGATCCAGAGTTCGGATTCAAAGAAGAAGAGAAGGACCATATAAAGGTTGCTTATCATTCTCTCTCTTTTGAATCTCATACTGATGCTTCTTAGGCTGAGAATGAGAAACTCCTGAAAGCCTTTACTGAAAAATGTGAAAAATCAGTCTTCGGCACAGCCGCAGAAGCCGTTCAGGATATCTCTATACCACGTGTGAAGGACTATAGGCCATACGCAACCTTTAAAGGCCAGCTCACATTGGGAGATCCAGAAAAGTACGAAAGTGCTATGTGTATCGACATTGAACGCTACTTCCGCACCAAAGTCGCCAAGGCGCCATCTGCGAGCAGTTATGTTGTTGCAACGGATGTGCCAGGCGAGGTCAATGGTGATTATATTGAAATGCAAGATGTGCCAATTTCAACACAAGGCGATGCTCTGACGTCTGTGAAGAACGCAAGAACGTACAAGATTGCCGATGAATCGGCACCTGGCGGCAAGAGGGATGTTGATAGGGATGATCTCGCACATGGCTATGAATATGGTCGAACGGCTGTTGCTATCAGCGAGTCGGACCAGAACGTGACAAAATTGGAGACCGTCGCAGGCTTTTCGGTTATGGGATTCATTCCGAGTGAGAAGGTCGGTCTTTCATATACTTGACTTTGACAGTGTGTTTAGACTGACTCAACATTATTAGTACGAGAGATATCTCAACATGGGTGAAAGCTGTGTTACCATCGCCTCAAGAACCAACGAAAAGGCGCGACTAGCACTATCTTCTTTTGTCCACGCTCTGGCAGAACTAGAAGCCTACGCCATCGCCCGCATCGTCTTAAAAGACTCCAAAGATCCCCAGTTAATACTGCTTTCGCCGTCCATCGAACCTGACCTGGAATGCCTTATCGATGTTCCCCTCCCCTTCGCCGAAGACATCCGCCTCTATCGTTTCCCGCCGCTTGACCGCATCATCACCATGTCCGGCCAGACTCTCACTAAGCACCGCAACCTCCCCACCGATGATCTCACCCATGCCATGTCCGCCTACGTCGATGCCATGGACCTCTCCAGCTTCGGCAAAGACGATGAGGGAAAACTAACAGAGTACATGATGATTGAAGACACGTATTCACCCGTGCTTCATCGCATCAATCAAGCTATCCGTCGCCGCGCAGTCCAGCCCAATGAGCCTGTACAGCCGCCAGCAAATATCCTAATTAAGTACTCACATCCACCCGATGAACTTATCAAGGCCGGCCAAAAACAGCTTAAAACTCTCATCGATGTAGCAGACATCAAGAAAGTCCCACCAAAAGCCAAGGGTCGCCGCGCCCGCGACGCCATCAAGCCCCTTTCCGGACTTAACGTCGACGCCCTCCTAAGCCGCGAAAACAGATCCGAGATAGAGACCGCCAATGCGATTCCGGAATACAAACAAGCCCTCACCCTCGCTGATTCTCTACCTGCTATCGAATCCGCTAGTCAACAAATGGGCAACATAATCCGCTCCCTGATTGAACACAGCGTGGGCGATAGTGGGCATGGTCAGGCAATGGCGAATCTGGCGTGTATGCGCGAGGAACTGACAGATCTGGAGATGCCAGAGCTATATAACTCGTTTATGACAAGGCTCAAGGAAGAGATTTTGGAAGGAAAGTTGGGAGGAGATCGCCGGGAGATGTGGTGGGAGATTAAGAAGGGGAAATTGGGGCTGGTGGATAAGATACGGTGCGAGGTTAGTGAAGTGACCGAAGAAGAGGCACAAGAATTTTACAACGTGAACAAGGATATTCCTGTGCATTGGACGTAGTGGTAGAATTTATGTGGAGATTCTACAGCATGCTTTGTTTGGCTTCTAAGACATCGACGAGCAGCGTCTGCTGATGATTCACCAACTGGAGAGACCGCTTGTATCTGCATTTGCTAGGGAATGGCCTGAGGTATATTATCTCATTTTCCCAGACTCCCACACGAAGAGATAGCTACTCGGGATCTACAATTGTACTAAGGTTCTTACAACCCTCAACAAGAAAAGCACATGCGAATTTGCTGGGTATCGGTTGTAGCAAATGCCACGTATGAACAACGCTTGAACATCATAAGAAAGATGCTGTCGGGCCTTGACCAGCGACGGCTGAAAACGCCTTGCATGACATGAGATAACGATCCCAATGAGCACCTGAAATAAAAATGACCGAGACACAGCGCTGAGTTCTGACAAAATATTTGCTGAAAAACTGTTCAGCATTCAGACAGTAACTCCGTTCAAGCCGGAGGCGTAATCTGGCGAGACGCTGGGCATATCCGATGTCGTATTCTCGTCATCAGTCGGACTGTCCACAGCGCCATGCAAGTTAAGGATGGCGAACCTATTGATGGGAACCTTGCCTTTTTTGGGTGGATCATTGTCTTTGCGGGCTTTCTGAGGCGTTGGATTTGGAGTTGGGATGGGAGCAGCACATTCGTCAACGTCCCATTCAATTTTGCAGCCCTTATACTTGCTTCGTGACCTGGTAGAAATTTAGCTCATTGATCACGAAGAAGGATAATTCACAGTACATCATGCAAGTTCGCGCAAACATAGAGTTGTGAACCGAATTGGTTGAAATGTGGGCATCTCGGCCAGTAAACCTAACATCAATGACTACAAGATTATGGATGTGCTCCAGATCGTCCCGAATGGATTCTTCCGTATGTCTAGTATTGGCGGAACGAACGACCATGTTTCTGGTGGCTCCCATGCCGATCTGGTTTGCGACGTGACCTGGAAGAGTAAAATGGCGTTCTGCCCACGAAATCTCAACCTGGACCGTGTCAGCAAATTTCAGCACAGCTGAATCCTTACTCCCTTACCCTCTTTCCACGAATGTACAGATCATTGCGCTTCGCATGACGGAAGAAAGCACTGGCATCATTCTCTTCAAGGAACGAAACCGAGGCTGTGCGGTCCTGGCCGCGGAGGAATACGTTGAGCAGCATACCACCCCTAACCGCCTCGGTCACATCGGCATGTGTGGTTGACTCTGGAAGATTGGTCAATCGTATTGTACGCTTTGCGTTCCTCAACAATTGCCCTCGTCGGTCATGCCTAGTATAGCCGTTGCCATTATCAAAGTAGCCATCACACTGTCTTTCATTTCCAGGCGAGAAATTGTCATAGGGAATACTTTGCTGGAAATCGTTGGGTCGACGACTGTCATGACGCCGTGAATGGTTGGTACATCTTCCGTGCCCAGCATCATTCCCATTATAATAAGTCAAATCGGTCCCACGAGGCGTCGGTGGTATCTGGGCCTGAGTCAAAAGTGTACTCGTCTCGGACGTGACGTCTGTTGTCAGGTTTGTCGAGCTATCTTGATTCTTGACTTGGGTATTTTCGTCATTGGCCAGAATCTGGAGTATCCAATGAGTACTTCCACCCCGTGCGATTGAGCTTAGAAGGAGAACTCACGGCAAGAGTCTCATCGGTAATACCGCCTCGGTAGAGATTTCTGCGTAGATTTGCTGAGGTTAAGTCAACTTCGCCACATTCTCGAACTTTAAGGCTTTAAAATCTCATCTGAGCGAGCTGGAAACGAACATACCATACTCTCGAGAAGAAGCAAGCTATATGGGCTGTCAGCAAAATAGACATCGAGCATCCATGGTCCATCGAAACACTTGCCAGTCCGTCATAGTCCACCTTGGGGATCGTGACCATAGCCAGGCCTACAGACGTATTATAATCTACTCGAGAGGAACGCTATGTTGGGAACAGCATCTGAATATGAAATATGTCTAGAACATGGGACGTACAAGCTGAGCTCTATATAATAGGAGTAATCACGTTAGAAACGATATCTCTAGCATTATATGAATATAGACGTCGATGTGATCGATGTTGATGTAGATGGAGAGATACTGGACCTTGTGGGAGGGACGAAGAGGGCGCGTAACTTACTTCCGCAACAGAGTCTCAAAATAGGCCCTGTCGAGGGTCACAGAATCCGAAGATGTAGCCATCCTTGTTTGCCCTTTTGATATATACGAATTAAAGGATGCAAGTTGTCCGACGAAATGTCTATGGCATCCAACATTGCCGTTTGGTTTCTTTTTTCCCCTTTTGGGGCTTCGGGAGTGATAGTAGTCCTCTTATATACTCCATAAGGAGCATGGCCTCCAAACGAAATGCGTCCAAGCTCATCTTGTGGTTTCAGGGTTTAGCGTGCCAATTGGTGAATTAGGGTTGGCGCTAAATACCTAACGATCTTTCTCCTCATCCCTAAACAGATTAGCTTGGCGTGGGGTTCACTTACGGAGTAAAGATGGCATTTTGGGATGCATGGATAAATCATGAGTCACATGATCTAAAATGGCTGTCCACGTGATCTTTCTGCACAAGGAATGTCCCCCGCTAAAGCAGTCCCCGAGTGCCGGCCGACACACACTCTGAGTTTTCGAGGGGAAGACGGAAAGACAGAGAGAGAGGCGTGCAATCGCAATAACTTGGTCATAATACGACTGAAGAAAGTTCACTTTCATAAAATATAACCAAGGCAATAATATAATAATCCATTATTGTCTGTACGTCGTGTGCATTGCTCCTTTCTTGCCGGCTTGGATTGAAGCCTTTGTCTCAGGAAAGAGGTCGACACTTCTCAGCCTCCCCATCTTCCCTTTCCACATAGGGCTAAAAAATTACGCGAATTTTACACGGTCGACGGTCCCGCGAAAATCTCCCCCCTCTTGAACGACGTCAATTCGTCAGCGAGCTGCACAACAATCAAGTATCCCATCATGAGCGGATTCCAGAACAACGGCATCCCGCCAAGGGACTTGGATGATGAGTCGGATGTGGAGGAGGAGGCTCTCGTCGCCGACTACCGCGAGCAGGTCCAGTATCAAGACGACGACTTTGACGGAGGCATGAGCATGGCACAACAGACCGATGACATCCAGTCGAGACTCGCCGCTGCCGCGCAACCTCTGGACTTCTCCGCATCTCTCGAGGTCAAGTTCCAGAGCTACGACAACTACTGCAGCTTGTTCCACTTCATCCTGAACTCCGACGGCCCAGTTGACCTGGAGCCTCCATCCGTAAGAATTGAATCGTAGACCTCGCAAGACAGAATCTGACATATTCGTAGTACTACTGGGCATGGGATGTCATTGACGAGTTCATCTACCAGTTCAATAACTTCTGTTCCTACAGAAACAAGGTCGCGCGACAGGCCAGCAACGAGGAGGAGATCCAGCTGCTTCGCGACAACCCAAACACCTGGGGCTGCTACAGCGTTCTCAATGTCCTGTACTCCCTTATCCAGCGATCCCAGATCAATGAGCAGCTTGCGGCAATGAAGCGCAACGAGGAGCCAATGGCCGTGGCTGGCGACTACGGTTCGAAATCCCTCTACCGAATGCTTGGATACTTCTCGATCATCGGTCTTCTTCGCGTCCACTGCCTTTTGGGAGACTTCAGCCTCGCCCTGAAGACCCTCGATGATATCGAGCTCAATAAGAAGGCCATGTTCGCTCGCGTCATGGCAGCACATTTCACCACCTACTACTATGTCGGATTCTCCTACATGATGATGCGTAGATACGCCGATGCGATCCGTATGTTTAGCCACATCCTCATCTATGTCTCGAGGACGAAGAACTTCCAGAAGGGAGCTCAGTACGATTCCATCTCCAAGAAGAATGACCAGATGTACGCGCTCATTGCAATCTGCGTTGCTTTCCACCCAACAAGACTGGATGATACTATCCACACCGCCCTGCGCGAGAAATACGGTGACCAGCTTTTGAAGCTCCAGCGCGGTGGCGAGGAGTCTCTTCCAGTCTACGAGGAGCTCTTCCGCGCTGCCTGCCCCAGATTTATCTCTCCGACACCGCCAGATTTCGACAACCCAGAGCTCAATGTGGACCCAATTGAGCATCACCTCAAGATCTTCATGGACGAAGTTAAGACTAACATGTGGAGCCCAACTGTCAAGTCGTACTTGAGATTGTATACCACGATGGATTTGAAGAAGCTGGCAGGCTTCCTTGAGGTTGAGCCAGAGGAGTTGAGAAGCTTCTTGCTGGTCAACAAGCAGAGAAGCAGACAGACAAGATGGACCGAGAATGGATTATTGGATGGAGAGGTTGTGAACGCTAATGATCTCGATTATGCTATGCAAGGAGTAAGTTTGCCTTGATGTCCATCAATGGAAATCACAGTTTGTTAATGCATGCTTTAGGATCTCATTCACATTTCAGAGGCAAAGGTTGGACGCAAATTGGTGGACTGGTACTTGCGCAACTTGGCTCGCACATATTAGAGATGATTTTCTAATGTTATGCTCTCACGAACGGCCGATATGGATTTGCATGGCTATGGCGTAAATGGAACAAAAGGGGTGCCGAAGGTTGACTTCAAGATAGATAGAAGTCAACGACGTGATTCCCTGTGAGCTTGTTGAGTAGTAGGTAAATAAGCAAGAAGAGTTCTGGAGCCGTGCGAATATGTGCGAATATGTGCCAATATTGCACGTCTACTTTAAGACTCTGGAGGTGTTATGGTCTATGGATTACCTAGGTACCTACCTGCCTACCTACCTATGGTTGGTTTCATCATTGGAACGAAACTGTGAAGCCTGCTTGCAAGGGTATATGCCGCAATAATGGGCTTCGCTTGACGGCAGCGCAGCTCGGCGCTGACCTGTCACACATGCATGTTACAGTACCAGCGGAACATATAAAATGCTGAACAGCCATCCTCATCCCGAACTTCATCGTCGTCTTCATCGAACAAATTGTTGATGTATCTGCTTTGGTTCCCGTCGAGATACAAAGTATTACCGAGTCTGCCAGTCTGGGATCCGCATTCGCAACAACGCACGTGCGAAACTCCACTTTGGCTCCGTCCCTCTCTCGCCCCTGCCCAGGCTGCCCTCCGTAAAGCTCAGCATCCGCGACATTCTTACTCCACATTGCTGGCGCACTACGTCTGAATATCCTCAGTCTACCTGAAAAGGGCAGCTGGTGAAGTGCACCGGCTCAGCTCAGCTCAGCGACCCTTCATTGACTATTCCGGACTGAAGCCCATCCCCCAAGCTCTGCAGGGAACAAGAGGCACAAGGGCAGTGGCAGCAAGGTCTCTCTCTCCGCTGGCCTTACGATGTCGACGAAGTCATCTCCGAATGCTGCGGGCACAGGATCGCCTGTATCCCCCCTTTCGCCTGTCTCTCCAAGGACTCCGAGAGAAGGCTCAGCCACAAGCTACTTCAACACGCCAAGCAGTCCACGGCTGCATACTATCACAGAGCACATGGCGACACCCAATTATGGGAAAAGGAAAACTGGCTCCGTGTCCAGCATCTCATTTCTGCCGCCGACGGAAGCCTCCTGCAGTAGTGTTTCACGGGGCGGCGACCAGAAACAGCGTGAGAAAGGAAGACACCGGACAGCATCACCGCCTGCACCCAGGTAAGATAGCAGTGTTTACTCTTACATACTCCATGTTCTTTCCATGTTATCTTCGCAGAGCATCTCCCAACCATATGCCATATCCATATCATATATGTTCGTCTTTTCCATCGCAGCCAGTAGCTGGACTTCTTCACAGCATGGTGCTGGGAGACAGGCAGGCAGGCAGGCACTATGAGTACCTAGGAGGAAAGGTATGCAGGTAGGTAGAGTATGTCCATGCTGGAGCAGCGTACTTTTGCCTCTCTGCCAGGTGCCTGGGTGAATGTGAACTCATAGCTTTAAGGAGCAAGGAGCATGGAGCATGGTTGAGCTTTTCGCTTAGAGCGTAGCTCACTTGCGGCCCGCCAAACCCCACCTTCGCACCTTATCTTAACCCACCTTGGTCGATCAATCGATCGATGGTCGGTCATGTCAATCATTATCATCATCATCATCATCATCATCATCATCACCATTATTATTGTTGTTGTTGGTGTTCTTGTTGTTGTCCACGCAACTCAATCTGTTGCGCATCGCATCACATCCCTTGCATTGATCCTCTCTCGCCGATACATATGCTATGTCACAACTAACAGACCCTACCAGCAAATTTGAATCTCATGTTTCTTTCGATAACTTCGCTGGCGGAGAGCCAACTGAGAACAACCCGATCGCATTTACTCTGAATGAGAAGCATATGGGATATCAGTACAAGAGACGGTCGAGGACGTTTATGGTTGGCATTGACGAAAATGCCTACTCAGATTATGCGCTACAATGGATGTTAGATGAGATGGTTGATGATGGTGACGAGATCGTTTGCCTCCGCGTTGTCGATAAGGATTCTAAGATTAGTAACGACAAAAGCATGACAGAGAAACAATATCAGAAGGAGGCAAGAAGGCTCATGAAGGATATACAGGCCAAGAATGCGGAGCATAGAGCCATAAGTATTGTCCTGGAATTTGCCGTTGGAAAGCTACATACTACTTTCCAGAAGATGGTCAGTCATTTTCCTCTTGCCTATTGCCTCATGCATTTGCCTCTTTCAGTCGTCACATACTGACCAGCATTCCTTGCACAGATCCAACTTTACGAACCTGCTATGCTTATTGTTGGCACAAGAGGTCGAAGTCTTGGAGGAGTTCAAGGTCTTATCAATAATCGAAATTCGTTCTCGAAGTGGTGTCTGCAATACTCGCCCATACCTGTTGTTGTCGTCCGACCTACAGAGAAGCGGGACAAGAAGAAAATAAAACGAGCAAACGACCCTACACGTCATAATTACGCCCTAATATTACAAGGCAGTGGTGTTGGAACCCATGAGGCGAATGCGACTCCGCAAAATGCAGACATGCCGACTGAGGTCCTTCCAGTCAATGCCCCAGAGGAAGAAGCCCATGAGGTAGCAGCTGCGCTCGGCCTTCCCTCCAAGTTCGATCCAACGATTAAATTGGCAGATATTAACGACAGGCTGCATACTGCAAACGCGCAGCACGGACAGCGTGACACTACAGCAGCATCTTTGGAGAGTTCACCTGACAGTAGGCCGATGAGTCCAGAGGCAAAAGTAAGGATCACGAAATCCAAGAGTGTGGACAGCCTTGCGGTAAGTGACGAAGAGGATACGGATGATGATGATGATGATGACGATGACGATGATGATGATGATGATGATGATGATGGCGATTTTGAGGTTACTCCTGGCCATGCACTAGTGGGCAATGAGCCGCAGGCTCTGGAGAAGCAGCAGAAGTTGCATGCGATGGAGAAGGGGGAGGCGGCAGCGTTGGCTGCGGGAAGAAAAGGATCTATTGGCTCGATTGACAGCAGTATCTCCAACTCAGGCAATGACCAAGGGTAGACTGGTGACAACTTAGACAACGAAATCACATGCATTAAGTTAAAGACGACAATTGAGCTTAGAGGGTCTCTTCTCTAATTTGAGCGAAATGTGAGATGTTGAAGGAGAATGAGAATGAGAACGGGAATGAGAACGAGACTGTAGATATGGTCACGTGCAGATAGACGGGCAATCAACGCAGCCTTGCGGGTTCTGTCGTCATGACACCAGGGACCGTTAACGAGATTGGGTGCATATGAACACAACCACAAAGACTGCAATATACTCGTGCGGCCCAATCATCCAGACGCCTTGAGATGCCTACGAGTCTCGGCTTCGCAGCTTCGAGGACTCGGTCCAATGCTTCCTATCGACGAGAAATGCGATGATGGCTGCAGCATGCCTCACTCCGCTCGCACTCTCTCGTTCCAGCCGCTTACGGCGCTCGCCTCAGCGCTACCATTCATCGTCACCTTTGTAATCGTTACCATCGTCGTGCTTCGCAAGCTATTTCCATTGCTCTCGGGGGCTGCGTCGAAGCCGGATGATGAGCATTATCTCACCACAGATGCGCCACCAGCACTCAGACAGGCTGAGGCAACCCATAGATCCTGGCCAGCACGCCGGCGCATTGCGGCCGTGAGCTTCTCGACAACAGTTGCACTAGCAACTGTCCTGGCAGAATTAATCCTGTGTGAGATATCAAATTCGTTGGATCCGGCTGCAAGAACCGTAGCACTGAAGATAACCGTCCCGACATTATTATTTCTCCTCGTTGTTTGGATACCTTTTCTCGAGCTACAGTCGGTTATCCGCGGCGCTGGTTGGGACTTCTCTAGTCGGCGAGACGGGAAGTTACCCAAAATACCCTGGCTTCTACAACTTGTCGGCTTCGCAGCGTGGCTGAGTGCCTTCTGGTGGTTAGGAACCCTACCCAGCACTTCCCCTCGCTCGGTCACTCCCGGTACCACTCAAAGCCTCACCGATGCTGCACTCTCTCGTGTGGGTGTCATCGGCATCTCTCTCATGGCCCTTCTCTCCGGCTTTGCCTCCGTCTCCTCCCCCTGGCAATCATTCGGCCACCATCCTCGTGCCGTCACCGAGTCGGACATCACACGGAAAGCGTCTGGTCTAGATGCCACCAATGACATGCTAGCCATAAAACGCAGCCGTCTGAGGGTTTTGCAGCGGAAGATTTCTGCTGCTCCGCAGGATGGATTCGTGACAAAAATCATTGGTGCTGTACGTGGCAACGCTGATGCGACAGAGATCAGGGCGTTGCAGCTCGAGATCTCGGGTCTGGAGACGATGGCAGTCAGCCTCTCGACTGCGCTATCCATGCTGCAAGTCCGCTATGCAGCGCAGCAGCGTGCTCATACTCCACTGGGCCGCTGTCTGATCATCCCAGACTACATCTTCTCCATCTACTGCCTCTATCGCATCCTCGCCACGACACTCGCTTCCGTCCGACGCTACTCGACCCCAGCCAGCACTTTCTCCACATCCGACCCCATCAACCGCATCCTCGCGCTCGTTGCCAAACACTGGGATCCGACTCTCGACCAGGCCGCGTGGTCCCGTCAGATATCCTTCCTCCTCTCCGGCATCATGCTGCTCCTCTCATTCAATTCCGTTTTACAAACTCTGCACATCTTCTCGCGCTTCACGCCTGGCCTGGTAAGACAAGCTCAGGCAAATCTACCGCTTATGGTCGCTCAGATTAGCGCGACATATGTGATTAGCAGTGCGTTGTTGTTGAGGAGTAATTTGCCCAAGGAGGTAGCCGGTGGAATTGGCCAGGCGCTGGGGAGAGGAGTAGATGGCGGATTTGTGGAGATATGGTTTGAGGGGTGGTTTTTGGTCGGGGGAATGGTGACGGCGATAGGTATTTGGTTGGGCAGGAGTCTGGGAGCCGGAGACAGGTTGGATTGGGATGATTATGGTGCAGATATAGAGATGGGACAGAAGAGGTGCTGATGGTTTGGATAAACTGTATTGTCATAATGATGTTAGGCGTGAGACCATGTTTGGGCATAGATGAAGAAATGAATGATATGCCCTACGATTCGTTTTGTCTGCTCTTGGGACCATTTGTTTGATCTAGGTCCTCGGCGTCTCATAGTTTAAGATCCCGAGCATTTGATATCCCTAGCCGTCTCGGGCACAGATCGAAGAAGCGGATGTTAGGGAACTCGTAAATCAAGTCACTGATTTGATAAATTCGGTCATGTACCATACAACAGGTAGCATCAATTTCTAGAGACTCTATGACTAAGTTAGATCGAGAATGCTTAGATGAATATATTGCCTGATATAATCGGTAGAAAGTAGAATATGGGTTGTATGGTTGTTTGTATATTTATCTTGTCTCATCAAATCTTATCAATATTTCTCAGTGTGTAGTATATTCTATCTTGTCTTATCTAAACCATTAGATCTATGGAATCTTATCTTATCAAAAAGTTCCATTGCGTAACGTATGTGGACATTCGGTACTTGTACTTCGTATCTCTCCGGGGCAGCGAAATTGTGATCAGATCCACCCACCATCCCTGACGTCAGGCTCTGTTGCCTCGGCCTAACTGTTGTACGTTGTACCTGCTCCACCGAATACTTCGTAGACATGTCCTCCAACAAGAACAATAATAATCTTTTCTTTCCAGAATCACGGTCAATCCTTGCTGACTCCTTGCTGTCACTGGTCAGCCTGTCAGCCTGTCAGCCTGTCAACGCGTCCATACTGTGTACATACTGTGTACATACTCTATTGGCACTCGCAAACAACGCAGCAGGACGAGTACAGTCAGCCTGCGCCACCCGCCCGTGAATCGCTGAGTTTGCACCTGAGATTTTGATTTCGAGAGTGCTCGATTCAGAATACATATTACTTATATGTACTATATGTACTATATGTACTATATGTACTATATGTATTATGTGCTCAATATGTATGCCTACCTAAATATCCAAACCGGAAATAGAGAGGAAAATATTATAGATTACGTAATCTGGAATCCACTCAATATTTTTGACGGCTGCACTAGGATGCAGGCAAGCAGCGAGAAAACTCGGCAGGGCGACTATTCTGATCCTTCAGAAACCTGCTTGGATGAGAGAAGACAGGGAAGATCAGTACGCACTATACGTACAGTACCTACGTATATTGACATATATAATATATATGTCTCCTCTTCTAGAGGAGGACTTGTGAATTTGAGAAGTGAACAGACAGTAGTGGGATTAGTAATCCCATAATGTTAGAGTATGTACGGATATGATGTGCCAGGACGTTGAAGATTACTGATTGTACTGTACATGAGCACCATGTACCTTGCTAGGTAGCTGCTACTGGGCATGGTACACGGCAACGGCAGCAGTCGGAGATCGCGGCCTGACGCTCATCCGTCCATCCTTCCTTAGCTTGAGCGGAGATATCACGAGGCTTCACTAGACCCAACCCAGAATACAATTTGATGAATCATCGAATCTCGAAATGTGGCATTTGATGCCGGGGAGCCGTGACCGCTGATGATGAACGGACTGACTGCACCACATCACAGTTCACATCACAGTTCACATCATAATTAAAAGGAAATCATGATCGATTGAAGCATTGTTCAATTCTATCCTAGTGTCCTTCCCGAAATAGAGAGAGAGGCTCGACCTGGCTTTTGTTTCCCAGGGAACACAAGAGAACTGCGCCATCCAGAGGAAATCCCTCGTTTCCAGTCCGCCCAAATCCCAACTCCGTTTGTGTTGAGCAGAATGATTTCCTCGCAGTGTCCTCTCTAAATATCCATGCCAATGAAATGATAAAAATGCAATGATGCCTTCCGCGCATCGTTAAGGAAAAAAAAAGATCCTGCGCCACGCTATGCAAAGACTCGCTGAATCGCTATCACCAGATGCCCCAACTCTCGGATTGCCCCCCTTAGTACACGCTTATCGAGGAGATTAAGGCCGGCGCGTTGGGTGACGGGAGGTAGAAGCCGTCGTCAAAGAAGACAGCTTGCCCTGAGGGCGAGAGTTTAGGGCTTGGAGATTGTCTCTGCTTTTGGTCGAATGAGAGGAGGGCGTCGGAAGGCGGAGACGGTGGCATCGACTCGTCCTCGCTGCTGTCCTCTTCGGAATCGTGGCCTAGTTCTGGCGGAGACGGTGGATGTGACGGTGTGCGGGAGAGGCCGAGCATGGCGTAGTCCTCCTCGCCATCGTCTTCGTAGGGATCCTCCTCTTCATCCTCCTCTCCCTCTTCCTCGACTGGGAGCGATTGCGGCACGGTGGTGTATGAGTCGACACGTCGTAACGAAGCGAAGGCAAACTCAAGCTCCTCATCCTCGTCGTACTCGCTGTTGGAATCGGAGTCGGAGTCTGCGTCGGAGTCTGCGTCCTCGGCCTGCCAGTCCTCGTCGGGCTCCTCGATGAGGGTATCCGCCCATTGGATGTGCCTCTCCTCGCTCTTGGTTGCGCCGCGGACGGACTGGTTGAACCAAGTCTCCTGCTCCTGCTCGGCCTCGGCGAGCTCGAGCATCAATGCGTCGAGGAGATTTGCATGGCCGACGAGGAAGCGGAGGTTGTGGTCTGCGCGAGCAGCCTCGTGAGAGAGCTTGCCGCGAGCGGTGTGGGCAAGGTAGTAGGTCTGCGTGATCGACATGGCCTTTCGTCTGAATGATGGCGGGACGGTGGTGGGAGTGGAAGTGGTGGAAGTGGTGGATTGAGAATAATGTAATGGTGATCTGGCCGATGTAGACATTTTAACTTATTATTGTATTTTTGAATTGAACTATGAGGTTTATGTTGCGAGAAGCAATAAGAATAATAATATAATAATAAAGATATTGCCGATGAGTCAATAGGCAGACGCTTTGCCTAGTGGAAACGAATAGTCGGTAGAGTAGCCGTGCGTTGCGGATCTGCGTTGTGGGAGTGGGAGAGATCTGATGTGGATGTGTCGATGTGCAAAGTGCCTAGGTGGATCGTAGGTCTGTAGTAGCGTGGTACGTACTGGTACTGTACTCTATCTACTACTACGACTGTCTGTAGGTGTAAGGCGGTCTTGGTGGTGGTGGAATAGTAGAGTTGGGTGTAGAGAGAGAGGGTAAAAGGAGAAGAAGGATAGGAAACCGTGAGATGAGGGATGAGGGATGAAAGGGGCTTCTTGTATTCGAGTGGTGATGATGATGATGATAATGATGATGTGTTCCAGCTGATGTCGATGTTTCTTTGGGTATCAAACAAGGTTTAAATTAAAATTCGCAAGGCCGAGAAGGCCGGAAATACCGAAAGAGCCGTGGGTCCGGGTACGTCCGTTACGTCCGTCCTCCGTCTTTTCTAATGTGTAGAATAATGGAGATGGATTACTAAGACTAGATTACTAAGACTAGATTACTAAGAGTCAGAGACAAGCTCAGAGACACGTCGGAGAAGCAAGTACACATTGGCTTACATCATCCATTCCTGTACTACTATGCGTATAATATATATAATATTATCAATGTATAATATATATGTACAGTACATAGTATACATATAATAGTATACATCTAACTCTCTTGTAAAGAAATACAACATAGTCGGAGATGGTAATCTTAAGTACATACATACATGCATATCAAGAGAGGGAAAAGAAAAGGTACATCGCTGACTGCCTACGAGTCCACGGGAGCAGTCACATACATCACACGAATTACCCGTCTGACGGCGCGGAGATGATGAGATGAGAGGATCCGTACTTCTATCTTCACCTGATCCTCTGCAGAGACCCAAACAAGACATTTCAGACTTCATCATTACTCGGGGAATATTGAGAATTGGAGAAAGAATACTCGGAATCCCCGTTCACAGCCGCTACACCGCTTCACCCTACGGACGTCTACCTATATATGCATATGCACCTACTGATTGATATAATTATACACTGTACACGTACACAGCACCATACACGTACACGTAGCACACAACACTACGTCCATGCCTACCGTGTGTGCGTAGTCGCTATTCCTCATTGCAGTCTGGAGAAGAGCGGAGAGCGGAGATTGGAGATTGGAGATTGGAGATGACGAAGTTCGGTGATAGGGATGATGATATAAGCATGTTCCCCGCCCTAACTCCAGACTCCAGACTCTAGGCTCCAGACTCCAGACTCCAGACTCCAGGCTCTAGACTCCAGGCTCTAGACTCGTCAGCCGAATCGTCTTTCCTGTCGCGTTCGTGTTCGTCCTCGTGTTCGTCCTCGTGTTCATCTCTAAATGAGAAGCATACCTGGCCAGGTAGGTACGTCGTAAGCACAAGCCTCCTTCTCTGGAGCATGCATACCTCCTTCAGCCCTATGGCGGTTTTCATCAGCTCTGCGTAGGCTACAATAGCCTACATCTACACATAGAGTCAGGCCTACATATGTACACTAAGCTAGAGTGGTGCGTTGTCTATTATTTCCTCTGATTCCTGTACTTGCATTGCACGGATACATATACATATTATGTATATATGTACTCCGCCCCCCTTCTTGTTCATTTAAACTTTAGACTTCTGAGACTGCTTATCTAATATGCACTTTCGTCCACCGCCATCTCGCTTCGCTAGGGTGGAAGCTGGAAAATATTGGCTGGCATACATGCTTAAATTTCATATATTATTATATGAAAGGCACATACCATCTATTGGGGCTGTAACTCAGTGGTAGAGTGCTGGCTTTGCATTATGTAGTTTGCATCGAATTGCACATATCAATGATTGCTAGAAGCCCAGGGTTCGATCCCCTGCCGCTCCATCGTTTTGAAATGATCATTTTTGAATTTTTCTCTGCTTAACTTCCTTTAGTGTTCATTTATATAAATTTTGGATGTGATGTTGATTTATGAGAGATATTATTATTATTATTATACCATACGGGGAAGTCGTAATTGTCTATCATATAAACTTATCACATAAAAGGGGAACAAGAAAAGAAAAAAAAACCGTACCTTTGCTACACCGCAGAGCGAAACCACACACACGCGCGCGCAAGGAGCACACACACTCATTCCACCTCACCTCTATTTCCTCGCATAGAGGGCCTATATATACAAAAAAACTCGTTCCCATCATCCATGGCCTCCGCTGGTCCTATCCCGAATATACATACAGATACGAACGCCATGCCGGTCCAACCATTCGTCTTCGTCACCTCGAAGTTAGGCTTAGCTCCGCACCCTGCCAAGTCTGTGGTTCATCCCGTCGTCCATCCACCTCAGCCACTACCGTGCGCTATGAATATCCAATGCCCGTCCCCTCACACCTGCCAATGCGATCTGGGGTATCTTTCTCCCAACCCATGCCATGCAACAACCTTCACTCTGCGATCCGTGTTAATCCGTGTCCCTCCCTCCCCTTCCCACCGCTCAATCGCTCTCGCTCATCTCATCTCTCAACCAGGGATGATCCAAAACCTTTTGGATATCTATCCTTCGATCCAAATCCCTATCGAGCATCTTGCGGATCAGATCAATGCTTGCCTCGCTCATGATATAGGGAACACGAAGATCCCTATCCATGATCTCATCGATGCTGTAGAATGGATTCTCCTTGTATATGATGGTGTAGAGGAGGATACCGAGAGCCCAAACATCCTGCTCTTTGCCACGGTATGGCTTGCCGGCTAGGACCTCGGGTGCGGCATAATCTGGAATATTAACATTAGTCTCTGCATGACGAACTTCTGGAGCAGGAAAGGCCTACCAATCGTCCCAACGAAGACGTCGAATGGGCCATTCTTGATGTATGCCGCACTCCCAAAATCAATCAGTTTGATCGTCCCTTCTCCGTCCAACACCACATTTTCATCCTTGATATCGCGATGTACAACATTCGCCTTGGTATGCAGATGATGCACAGCTCTCGCAACCTGTACAAAGATCCCTCGGCATTCCGCTTCCTCCATGTTCACGCGCAGCTCGATGTAATCGAAGAGATCCATGCCGGGAAGACCATGCGGAACCATCTCGATGTAGTAGTTAACGTCATCTTCGAAGAAGTCATCCATCTCAACGATGTTGGGATGCTGCAGACCATTGCGGCGAAGATAGTCGAGGACGTGGATCTCAAGAGGAACAGTTCCGAGACGGCGATCTCGCGTCCAGGTGTCAACTAGGATACGCCGCTTGGTGACGAATTTTAGGACGACTTTGTTTCCTGTCTTCTTGTTACGGGCGAGTTTGACCTGACCATAAGCGCCCTGACCCATCTCCTCGAGAATGACAAAGTCGTTAATCGTCTTTTTGACAATAGGCTCGACGATTTCGGCTGGAGGTTGTGGTGCCAATTTCTCGGCATGAATATCTCTCCCGACAAGTTTGTTCGCAGTCTTTCGAGCTGCCTCCTTTAGTTGTTTCGTCAGTAGCGATGCATGTGAGACCTCCTTAGCTGGCTCATCCGAAGAATCCATATCAAGAGGCGAGGACATCTGAGTCTGTCCTGGAGAAGGCTGGTGTAAAGGCGTTGCGTTTCCACTCATAAGAGGTGATGTCGTTCCAGGAACTTGTTGTCCCCCATGTAGATGTCTCGAATAAGTAATCCAAAGGGCATAGACAACTTCTGATTGTGGAGTTGCGCCTTCATCCTCCTCAACTATCACATGCTCGTCATGTTGAATATGTTTCTCGCTCTTGACGACTCGCATTTGGACATCGATTTTGATCTCCGAACCATCACGATGCCTTGCAGGGAGTCCATCCGGTCTTAAGAAATATGCAGCAGCATCAGCCTTTCCATCTCGAAGAGCGGCGAATGCTCTAGCACGACGGAAACTATGTTCCGGCACTACCATGCCATCGACTAGTCGAATGCCATCGTCTTCGGTAAGAATCTTCAATATTCGATCGAACCCTGGAATCAAGTCGGTGACATGGAGACGATCAGGATGTTCTTGGCCAAACAATGCAGCTGAAAAGACTGAATTGGCGCTGGTGATTTGCAGAGTATCTGCAGATAAAACGACAATTCCAGCAATATGAGGAAAGCTAGACACCTTCAAATCCATACCTCCAGGTACTCTCTCTATTGCTACTGGAACATGGGCGCGATTGCAATTTCGTGCTGTAAAATAATGCTGGTTGACGACTTCGGCGTAGTCTAGCTCGCCAGTTCTCGGGTCGATTCCTTGTCGTGGTATGCATGGTATCAGAGTCCCAATGTCGACACCTGCCCGTGCCACAGAATTGCCCCATATAGGTGCCGCGGAACCGTCAATTTTCGTCACCATCCCATCACCATCGAGACTGATAAATGCCACGTCCTCATGGATTTCTTCAAGTACCCAAATCAAGCCACCCTTCTTCTCCTTGACCCATAGACTCGCAGATCCCGTGTGGCCGTTTCGCTTTTGAATAGGCACGACGTCTCCACATAGAAGAACACCACGTGACTTATTGCTTGTGTGGTTGAGGCCGCCTTTCGCTGCCTTCTTTCTGGCAGCAACAGATGAGCCAGCTCCATCATCTGTTTGAGTTCGGCGACTCTCCTTTACCTGGCGCGAAGATGGTTTGTTTAACAACGATGCCGTAATCCCACCTCTGCCTAATAAAAACGACGTCGTAGACCGCGGACTATTCTGCTGACTTGCTGCATGAGCTTCCTGCCTACTCTTATGCTCTGCTTCTGATCCAGGCTGTGCCAATTTTTCCTCTAACCATGCTCGCCGTTCCTCTCGGACGACCTCCATGATGCCCATCCTCCTCACTTCGGCGTTTGTGACTCCAAAAACGAGACATGCAAGGTCGTTTGCTGCCAATATAGTCCATGGAGCCTTGGATTCGGTAGTGAAGATAGCCTGAGCAGCTGGTGCCCATCGACTTGAATGTCCATGAACGACCGGGCCAACAGGATGAGGTCCGCTAAGTCCATAGGGTGTTGACCCTGGGAAATTAGCCAGTGGTGCTTGATCGAGGTAAGGCGGAAACAAGGGTGACTGATGCGGAGCATTGAATGCACTTTGAGGCAAAGGCGGCGAAAGTATCTTCCCGTTAGTGTATTTATCATTAGCTGGGTATGGTTGAACCATGGCATCGATGAGTGTATTCTGCAACTTCAGGGGAGATGTGTCGGTGAAGGTTCGTTGGAGACCAGGTCTGGTTGGGACTGGGGAAATATAATTTCCAGTCGCATGACTTTCGTTCGTAGTTGTTCTAGATAGAACATCAGACCGTCCTTCAGAGCCCGCCAGGTCGTTTAGCTCCTGCCCAGCGACAAAAGTTGGCAACATAGCAGCATTTTCGGATTCTTGATCCATATTGTTGCCGTGAGGTTTTCTTGATTGTGTCGGCGACAGAGGAATGATTTCCTCTGGACTCTCAGACCGTTGCGCATAGCTCTTTTCGAAGATATCCACTCGATCAAACTGAGGCGGACTGGTCAACGGACCCTGGGCCAAAACAAGCTTGTTGAATTCTGCGGTACTATCTCCTCCAGCCAGCTTTGCTCTTGCGAGAAGGTCCAACATGCTTTGCGTCTCCTGATCCCCCGAAACACGCGCTTGTGCGCTGGCGATGCCAGCCTGGGAAATTCCGTGTCTATTGATAGATTTGGACATGAATTCTATCGATCTTTTTAATACATTCTGACGGTTGTGTATAAATTCCTCGGCTGACTGATGAGCGAAAGAGAACGAATGTAGCGATTCCGATGGGAATCTCGAGAGGTCTTCAGTGAAATTCATCGTAGGGGACGATGGGCATGTCGACATGGCCCCATTCGAGCTCTTTCGGGACTCTGAAGGTACAGTGACGTTCATTGATGCAGATCGCGGCCCAAGCGATGGCGCCCGGGAAGAGCTTGCAGAGGATATTGTCGTGATTCTCGGCGGAGGTTGCTGGCGAATTCGTCTCAGACCTGAGAGACCTAGACCATGATCATGTTCTGTCATGATGGAAGATCTGTGCGACGGGCTGTTAGTTATTGCTACCTTGTCAATTCCAGGCCAGATCGCAATGGCAACACTACGGTATGGTCGCAAACCCAAACCTTACACCAGGTATACAGTTTTAGAGGTCGAACTTACCTCGACATTGGATCATGCTCTCCCGCATCGAATGAGAATCGTATCCTGCCTTTCTCCTTGTCTGCGAAGCGTGCAGCATGTTGCAAGAGGTTGCCCGTGCTTCGATTCTTCGGAAGTGCGAGGTTATTCGCGGGATGTTCACGGGTGGCATTCGGAGAGCAGCCTCTTCTGCCTCGCTCTGGGGAGTGTGAATATAAGTCGACGCCTAATCTTCGTCAGCCTCGTCATAGGCAGTCCCAGAAGCATTGGTAGTTGGCTCTGTAGCTGGATCCAAGTGCTGTTGTTCTCGAGGAAACGAAACACGATGAAACTTCGCCGACATACCATCTTGTTCGGGCGCATCTGACTCCAGCATAACTGCTCCGCCTTAGTCGGAGTGTAAAGCAAACGGACTGCAATCCGACTGGGGGGGATCGCAGCTCCTGTGGAAAGAGAGAGACAGAGAGAGAGAGAGATGGGGGAGGAGAGGGCCCCGGCGGAAGGAGAGAAGGGGCAGTGGTGCGGTGCAGTGTAGTAGTGTAGGAATAGCAATAGTAATAATGGTAGTAATAATAATAATAATAATAATGATGATGATGATGATGATGATGATGATAATAATAACAATAACAACAGTGGAAATAATAATTTGCGGCGGCTATGGCCGTTGAAGGACGCCCTGGATTTTCAAATAAGTAACAAGTCGTCGTTCGCGCCGTGCGATGATGCTGGATAGCAAGAAAGCGCGAGGCTCCTTCCGTCACGTTCATATTCTTGGAAAAGGCGTCTGCACAATCCGGGCTAATGCTATGTAACCGTCGGATGCCAAGGACCAAAACTGCACTTCGCTTAGGGGATGCGATTTACAGTATCTTGTCTCGCGCTGATGTTAAGAGATGTCACTTTATGTTATAGTTTATATGTTATGTAGTAGTGCTTTTAATACTTGTGATATTAAATAATAGGAGTCTACTTGATGATATAAAGTTGTAGCTTAAAGAGAACCCTTTAGAACCACTTGCTATTAAGGCTCTACTAAGTCTAGTCCAGCTTCTACTAAATCTAGATTAGTTTAACTAATCTCCAAAACTCCTATAGATTAAGTGGTCTATGTTAGCAGCTCATAAATGTTATTATTATTATTGTTATTATTGTTATTACAGCTAAAAGTCTAGACATATATAAAATATAATTGTTAAGAAAGTATCTTACTTAAATATACTTAAAGATTCACAGCCTAATAATTGAATAGTTATGCGTTGATGGCACGTGATCTTAAATTAAGTAGCCCTTACCACAGACTAGGCAATATGTAAGATGGGCAAATATTAAACAGCATCCACAGCCGCTGTACCTATAGTAATGACAGAGTAGGTAATCAATTAGTTGTTAATGGGCCCTTCCGTTACGCAGAGGAGAGAAATAGCCATATGCCTACAAGCCAGCAGATGCGGGACAATATTACAATAGTAGGGTAGTAGGATAGTCGTAGGGGGGTAGTAGGGTAGTAGGGTAGTAGGGTAGTGAGTGTGAGTGAGTACCTGGGGGAAGGGGAAGTCACACACTCTCTCTGTCTCCCTCTCTCTCTCTCGCTCGCTTGCTTGCTTAAGGGGATACTTCGTAGGTAGCTATGTACTTGCTATACCTAATATGGACTCGAGTGAAGGAGAGACTATTTCTTCTATTATTCTATTGGCTGCAGAGACGAAGCATCCGAGAAAGAAGGACAAGGATAAGGATAAGGATAAGGATAAGGATAAGGATAAGGATAAGGATAAGGATAAGGATAAGGATAAGGATAAGGATAAGGATAAGATAAGGAAGGATAAGGGTAAGGAAAGGAGGGGCATGAGAGACTGAGGCATGAGAGACTGGGGCATGAGCATCCACACATCCACCACAGAACACCCTGAAACTCACTCGCGACCACACACGACCACACCCACGACCACATGCACCCACGACCACACCCACACCCACGACCGACCACACACACGCGACCATACAGTACTTCGTACATACCTACACAACCACACACGACCGACTAACCGACCGACCGACCGACCGACTGACCGTCCGCCAGACAACACGGCATCTATCCCGACCCAATTCATTCATCCTCTCCTTCATCCTCTCATTCATCCTCTTTTCCCCATCCCTCCCTCACCCCCTTCATACCGTGGAAAGGGTTTAGACGCCTCAAACCATGTTATAATCTTCAACATCTTTCGCCAGAGACGACCTCCGCCCTTCCACCCTCCCGCTCTCCCAAGCACCGAGCGACGAGACCTCTTCTGGATGATTAAATTGCGTTACAACAGCAGCTGAAAATACAAATATATCCCCCCCCCCCCTTTTCACAGAAGGTTTTGCAGAGCCATATTGCTCCGAAGGCCTGCCATGGCAGCTCTCGAATCTCTGTCGGCCCTGGAGTCCATAATTCCCTCGCAGGTGGACATGGACTCGACCGAGACAATCCCGCTCGAAGCAGCTCCAAAGCCAAAGGGGAGACAGCGACTGCTTCGCAGTCTACAACGCATATCGTCTTCATCCTCTCTTGTGCTCGGAAGGAAAAGAGCAACGAGCAATCCATATACTTTCCGGAGTGCGAGAACCTCAACTATTAGTCTGTCCAATTCGCCGGCAAGCCAATCCGCCAGCAGCTCGAGCTTTCCGAGACTCGTTCCAGGACACCAGGCCAGTATTCCTGGTTCGTCGGTTGGAACACCTACTGTAGCATCTCCGTCTCCTCTCGCAAATGTTCAAATCAATGTTACTCTTCGACCTCGGACAGCGAATTTGGACCATCTCAGAGCAGACACTAGGCTAGGAAGTTCACCTCAAAGTGCACCTCCCTCACGGAATGGCTTCCAACGATCCAGTTCTGATATCCCGGAACTGGTCGAGGACTACTTTTCACATCCGACCAGCAAGCCAGTCTCCAAACCGCGAATACCCAATCCTAATTTCGATTTCTGGAAGGACATGCCGCATGAAATAAAGCTTCTAGTCTTCGCTTATTTAAAGCCAAAGGAGTTGGTTCGGGCATCAATTGTCAGCCGCGCTTTCCATCGCATATGCTTTGATGGCCAACTGTGGACATGCTTTGATGCCTCGGAATTTTATACGGATATTCCAGCCGAATCATTGGCGAAGATCATTGAAGCGGCGGGTCCCTTCGTGAAAGATCTGAATCTCCGCGGTTGTGTCCAGGTAGACCACTACAATCGGGCAGATGTCGTTGTCAAGTCATGCAAGAACCTCATAAATGCAACGCTGGAAGGATGTCGGAACTTCCAGAGAGCAACTTTGCATACTCTCTTGACGAGCAACGAGCGACTGGCTCATCTTAATCTGACCGGCCTGGTTGCTGTGAACAATGCTTCATGTAAGATTGTCTCAAGATCATGTCCACAACTGGAGTCCTTCAATGTCTCTTGGTGCAGCCACATGGATTCCCGAGGCATCAAGATGGTGCTGGCAGGATGTCCGAAACTGAGAGACTTACGCGTGGGAGAAATTCGCGGATTTTCCGGTTCCTCAGGACTTGAAGTGGCTACGGCAATCTTTGAGAGCAACAATCTGGAGAGACTAGTACTGAGCGGATGTACTGATCTGTCGGATGCTACGCTTCAAACCATCATTAATGGAGTCGATCCGCAAATCGACATATTGTCGGATCTACCTCTTGTTGAACCTCGAAAGCTGCGACATCTAGATTTGAGCCGCTGCACTCGAATTACGGATCAAGGCTTGAAGGTGCTGGCACATAATACGCCACTACTGGAAGGTCTTCAGCTCTCCAGCTGCAGCTTACTCACCGATTCCTCCCTCTCTTCCGTCATTTCTACCACACCTAATCTTACACACCTCGATCTCGAAGAGTTGTCTGAGCTTACCAACACCTTCCTCTCCGAGCATCTCGCCAAATCCCCCTGTGCTTCCCGTCTGGAGCATTTGTCAATCAGCTACTGCGAGAACCTGGGCGACTCCGGCATGCTCCCAGTGGTCCGCGCGTGCACCAGTCTCCGCAGCGTCGAGATGGACAACACCCGCATCTCAGACCTCGTCCTCGCCGAAGCCGCATCAATGGTACGCGCCCGCTCCGCTCGGAGCAGCCTCGACTCCTGCCGTCCACAGGTCAGTCTGCGCCTGGTCGTCTTCGACTGCGGCAACGTGACTTGGACCGGCGTGCGTGAGATCCTCTCCCGAAACGCCGAGAATAAGAAGTTCTCAGCCGGCGCGGCAGGTAAGATGCCGACCTTTCCAAAGGAGGTGATTGGCCTGAAGTGCTTCTATGGGTGGCAGATGACGGTGGATGAGCACATGAAGAGGGTGCTGAAGGGAGATTTGGCGGCGGCGAGCCGGCTGGAAAGGAGATGGGCGGAGTATATGGTTGCGAATGAGGAGGCGGGCGCTGCAGGGGCAGGAGCGAGGAGAAGGCGGCGCCGAGCCAGAGAAGCTGCTATGTTGCATGCAGACGAGGAGGAAGGGGATATTGGTATGGGCGGTATCGGGAGGAGGAGAAGGGCGAGGAGTAACGGCTGCGAAATTATGTGAGATGCGAGAGATGATTTACGTGCCTTATGGTTATGATTATATGCTGGCTGGAGTTCCATCATCCAGGCTTTTGGGGACAGAGACTTTCCAGGCGCGTCTCAGAAGAGGTTTCTCATGCAGTGCGTGTTATGGTTGGATGCGGGGTATGAATATACGACGGGAATTTTAGTGTAGATTATTCTTACTCAGTAGCTGCGTGTAGATGGATTATCCATGAACAACGATTATACCCACTTCCTACGTTATTCTTAACAGCTGCTGATAGATAAGTTATTAGTTGAGATCATACCTAAGTAGTCAATTTCTAAATCTTCCTCCAGGGGTCCATTCAAGATGCAGGCGAAAGAACCCCGCGATGCCACAAATCTTATCTAATCGCTATCGGGATAGGTACGTACTCCAGGGCGAGGACTCCAAGCGCCGCGATTCATCCTGTCTCCCCATGCACAGTTTCTCTACATTTCTGTACATTTCTCGACGGCCTTCCTGTTGTACATCCGCCATATAGTAGCAGCCATATTATATCCTTCTCATCTCCAACCCACAGAAATGCCGATGCTAGAATCCAAAGTCCAGTACCCTTCCCGCGCCGCAGAGGCATGCTGTACATGCGCCGTTCTCCTGTCCTCTTTCCCCTCCTCTCCAGTCTTCGAAGATACTTCCGAAAAGCCAACACCGATCCGAGATCGTCGACTGCCCTGCTGTGCAAGGGTGATCTGCGCAAACTGCACTGCAAAGAACGAGAGATTCGCGCGTTACTGCCCGTTCTGCCAGATCTCAACCATTCCCTCCGCGCTGCCACAAGGTCTGCGTGACCCTCCCGCCTACAGCCCTTCCACAGCATCCAAGGCGCAAGATCCCGAGGTGACGACGTCGCAATCTATGATAAAGCTAGCAGAATGCGATGCTCCGCCGCCGCCGTATGCCAGCGCGGTAGCAGGAGAGGGGGCCCCGAGGCCGGATATCGTGCATCATCTCAAGCACCCAGACGACACCATCCCCTCCCTCTCCTTGCTCTACCGTCTGCCTCCCTCCCTGTTACGAACCCACAACAATCTCTCCTCCGACCACCTCATTTTCGCCCGCAGCACTCTGCGCATCCCCTCCTCCCACTATGGCGGGCCTAGCCTCTCACCCAATCCGGTATTGCCACAGGAGGATGACGAGAAGAGAAAGAAGATACGCAGGTTCATGGTCGCGTGTAAAGTCCCAGAGTATGATGTCGCGAGTTTGTACCTGGAGCAGGGGGGCTGGGAGTGGGAGACAGCAGTGGCGAACTGGAGGGAGGAAGAGAGATGGGAGAAGGAACACCCACTGCTTCCCTACAAGAAGGGAAAGGGGAAGGGGAAGGAAATTGGAGGCAGCAAAGAGACGGTCTACTGGGCGCGGGTAGGATGAGATGATTTAGAAGGATGAGGGAATGCAAGATAAGAGAAGTGGGATGCATGAACGGGCACAGGCGCAAAGAGCAAAGCGGTACAGCGAGGGTTGGGATTTGTGAGTTTTTTTTTACATTTATTGGGACAGATGTACAATAATACACTGCGAGATGTACGATGTACGATCAGGATTATCACCAGCGGCATACGTAGAAACCCTACGACACCCGATTTTGGATATTCTAACTTTCCAATCCAGACACCATTTAGTACGCAGATCTCGTTCGCATATCCTGTCACACTATTAGCTTTGAACCACATGAACTAAACAGCCAAGCAATGTCAGGACTCACTGAAATCTTCCTCTCAATCTCCCTCACACTTCTATCCAACTCCCCGGCAATCATCATCTTCTTATCCGTTGGCAACAGCGTATAGCGCTCACACAGATCTCCATCAATGACTCCCTTAACCGGCACATAATAACTCCGATAAATCAGATGATCTCTCCCTGCAAGTGGCGCATCCTCAGTCCTCAAATGCTGCTCCAGCGTCTGGAAGAAATCGACATCCTCGCGGCTCACAAATGGAATCATAATGCCGATCGTGCCCTGCAGCCCACTCCACAAAAGGCAATCACGCCCGCCAGAGACGAGATTAGTCTTGTGGATGCTCGTCGGGATGTCTTGCACATAATTGTGCCCCATGAGAGCTAAGCGGTGAGGTGCGCCTTGGAGATATGAGCGCTCATGTAGAAGATGGGCGCCAGAACCTTCTTCGTCTGCTTCTTCGCTTGCCTTAGCGGGACAGCGGAGGAGCCAGAGGTTGCCGAATTTGTCACCGCCAGCCACGGTCTCGTAGTCAACCATCGTTGTGCAGGTGGTCCAGCGAGCGACGGTGTCGTCCACGAAGGGAATCAGCTTGTTCTCTTGGAACTTGTAGACGACGTATGTGATACTCTCTTGGACATCGCTGACGATGATGCGGCTTCCTTGTGTCTGCAGACCGACGATCAGGTTGGATGCGATTTCTGACTGGGCTTTCCGTAGCAGTTGACGCATTCCCAAATCGTAGATTCTAAGATCTTTGCCGATACCTGCGAGCAGACGTCCTTGGAAGCCGAGAAGTGCAAGTGGAGGCTCTTCGACTTTGGTCTTATGGATGAACTCAATTTCTTTTCCTTCTTCATGGAAGCGGTAGACGTGGATGAATCCAGCGGTTGATGAGCGCGGACTGACAACCATATCTTTGCCTGTGCCTACTACCAAGAATACTTCATCTTCTTGGCTTGCGAATGAAACCGTTGCCATGCTCACAGCTGCCTCATTGTCTTCCAGATCAATCTGCTGGAGAACCCTTTTCTCTGTAACAGGATCCACGATTTGAATGCAAGATGCCCAATGGCCTTTTCCTCGAGGATAGCCAAATTCTTCAGCCGGCAAGACTCTAGCATCGCCGTTAATGACGGAAGGATCTTCAAGCAGTTTATGCTTCGTGACTTTAGAGAGAATATTATTGTCGGACTCAATGACATAAAAATATGGGTATTCGGGATGCCTGACGAAATGACGAGGGGTATATGACAAAGGTATTGATTGCTGAAGAAGATTTTCGGTGAGCTTCTCAATTGAAAAGATCCTATAGTGTGTCAGTCAAGGCCATCGACGAGGTTGAAGTTAACATGAAGTATAATATATAGCCTTCAGAAGGAACAATTGGAATTTAATATTTAATCCTCATGGTCAAAGATGACATAAGGGGTTAACGATAAGAAAATCATCATAAAGCATTTAGTTAAGTAGGAAATGAGTGGATCACATACCGTAAGTTTTGCCCTTGGATGCCTACCATGCCCTCAGGACACTGTTCACTGCTAAAGTTCCAACCCCACTCCAGTCCAACATAATCCAAAGGTGTGAGCATGAAGCCTTTGGTAACGGGATGGGAATAACCGAGCCAAGGGCGAGAGCTCAAAGCAAGGACTGCGGTCTGGCCCTGCACAGAGACTCTGAACAACTTAGCTGGCTTTGGTCCTAAGAAGCGTGTTCTAGTATCGGACAATTCGCCGGTAACCTCATCGAGGACTGTTCGCAGATATACACCCGAATAAAGCCCGATATGAAGGTAAAGTGTTGACCCCCCGGATGAGGAATCAGTCATTGCCATGATTGAAAGAGCTGATGGCGCAGACGTCAAGGCTTGGACAGATTTATTCTCGAGCGTGGAGTCAGGATCGAGACTGAGGATTCGAACGGTCGAATCATCACACCCAACCGCGAGGAAATTACTCCGCACACGGCCTTCAGGAACTTCTCCGAGACTGAGGCAAGTAACTGTGCCGCTCATCTCACGTTTCTCGTCATATTCAGCTAAACTTCCGTCGGAATCCATTTCGAAATATACGATCTCTCCAGAACTCAAAGCGACAGCAACTTGACGCTCGTTAGTAGTTGCAGCCACGATTGAACGATGCTGTGGTGCCGCCCATTCATTAACACGTCGATCTGCTCGAATATGTCTGATACCCTTTGGATGGACCTGAATCAACCCATCTTCACCCAACTGTTGAACAGCTAATGTTGTAGCCGAAGAAAGGAATCCGGTATCCGTGACTTCCTCGACGGTCTCGCCAATGCTGAGAACAAGAGTGCCATTAGAGAAAGCGAGAATGATATAAGCATCATATTCATCGCCACGAGTAAGCTTGGTAGTCCAAACGGCAGATGGCACACCGGGAAGTTCAGATTCGACTATTTCGCTCACCTCCAGACCATGTTTCAGGGTTCGGAAGGTACTGCGAGCTCCTGTGCCGCATATAGAATAAATCTGCGGTGCATCTTCTTCAGTGAGATTTGCAACTTTGCAATCCATAAGAGGATTCATCGAGTCGATACTCTCAACCAGATTCAGATTTTCAGCCGGGCGAGGGTGAAAGTAGACAGGAGTGTATGGCTCAGTGGGATCGGTTGGGAAGTTGTCGCTGATGTACTCCAGCTCTTCGTCGTCATCGCCCAGTTTCTCGAACTGATAGAATTGATGATTCCCAAACTCGCTCGCAACAAAGAGAAAGCCGCTCTTCAGGATGCAGAGACTTGTGGCGATTGGAACTGTATCGAAGTACTTGATCTTGAGACGCTTGACTTCGCCAGTTGGTTGACCGTTATCATCCTCGACCATCTCTATGGTGATTTTGAACAGGTCTCCGTCGTCTGACTGGAGGAGAAAGAAGAATGCGCCCGCAGCACCTCTCATTTTGTGCATAACACCACCCACGATTGATCTCTTGCGTTGTGGGTCCTCTGTCGCGCCTCGTCGCCGTGGAATAGCTACACGGAAGGCTTCTTGATTGGAATGCCGATATGTAATATTATCTTCACCACAGACCAAGACTCCACTTGGTCCATCAGTTCCACCCGGAACCTGGAAGAGCATGCTTGCCGTGCGATCGACAGGATCCGACCATTTTCGAACAACATGGTTGAGCCCGAGATCCAGCTCATAGTAGACTAATGTCTTCTCGATCTCTTCAAAAGCCTGACCGGTAGGGTCCTGGTCGGAGTCGCCATAGTCGACTTCGAGAGCAGCAAAGACTGGATTTGCATATCCAACGTCGAGTGCCACCAGTGCAAAGACTAGGGTCTGAGCTTTATGTGCCTCAAGCGGTGACGATATCGTCAACTCCGCCTGGGAGTTGCGGTTCAAGACATAGACGAGTTTATTCTTTTCAACGGAAGCGATGAGACACGCTCTTCCTTTTGGATCGACAGCTAGATACTGTCCTGGGACAACTCGTCGGACGCCGGACTTCCCGAAGGTTTCGAGATGGAGCCTGTTGAATCTGTTCTGCGCTGGTATAAACTCGAGGATTGTGATGCGACCAGAGTCGGAACCGATGATTATATAGTCTGTGAAGAAGAAATTAGCCAGACAACCCCCTAAAAGAAAATTGTGCTAGCCCCAAATACCAGGAGCAGTTGTGGGGCCACGGCAGATTTTCAGACTGCTCGACGCGCTTCCACGAATAATCACTAAATGAAACCTTTGACAGAGATATGATTGTGACTTACCCTTGCTGCTGCCGGCTAATCTGAAGGCAGCCAATGTTCTGATGATGCCAAAGACATCGTGTGTCAAGGCCGTGACAATCTTTCCTTGCGAAGGATCGGGTCTATGAAGAGTAAGGCGCGATCCAGATGCAGTGACAATTTGCTGCTCTTTCGTACCAGCGAATTGGCCCAGAATAGCTTCTGTGATGGCGGTAGGAGGTTGAATCGTCAACGAGTACATGAACATCGACGACGTAGTCGCCATCTTGACTTGGGGTTGGGTGTCGGTGTCGCGGTTCGCGCAGGAGGCCGCTGCAACTTCTCAAAGGTGTTGTGTATCAGCTCTGATACTCCAGATATTAATGGAGAGGGTGAGGGTGTTCATAATGGTCGCTGACAAGCAGCTTGACATGCAGAATGGAAGATAATAGTAGAGTAGGCCTGCCTACCCTCAGGTCGCAAGTTTGAAAAGTAAAGTTCACAGTGCTCTGGAGTAGTAATCGAGGGCCGTGCGCTGATTGGCTGCAATTATCCAAACCCAAAGCTACAGAGCACAGTGCGCGAACATCAGAGCATCACACCAGAAGACAAGACATCAGGAAGTCCTTCAAACTGCTCTGCCACGTCTCACAGAAGGGCAGAACAAGACAACGATGTCTGCAGCTTCATATGCATGCCATAAGTGCCTAGGGACGCTCAAGAGCGCCTCTCGAATCTCGGCGGCATCGACTTTAAAACACCCTCGAACCACAACTTTCGATATAGCTCGGAGGTCGATCTCGACTCGATCGGACAATGGCTCAGCTCCAGCTTCACGATCACCCTCTGCTCAGGCAGTGTCAAAGAAAGCTGCTTCAGGAAAGAGATTCCAATCCACAGTTGATTTCACTGGTCAAAAGCCAAAGAATGAGCCAGTAGAGGGTCGCAGTCCTCCAGGTCTAGAATACACCCCGGTTCCGGAAACTGAGGGTCGGCCATTGTTACTGCCAAACAATCTCTTCCATAAATTCTCGGAATCGCCTTCTCCAGATATTCGACGCCGTGCGGCCTTTATGAGGCAAAATGCATGGTGCCCGAACCACGCTCATCAGCAAACTCGACTAGTGGCAGACCCCAATGGTGGTCCAGAAATCCAGAAGACGACCGGTACTATTCCGCCTGCGCATGTCGACTTCGAGTGCCCAGACTGCGGTATTCCCGTTGCTTGCTGCGAGGAGCATTGGGCAGACGAGTATGAAAAGCATTTGGAGGTTTGCGATACGCTCCACGAGATCAACGAAGATGACCACGACCTCCGGTCCGGTCGCTTCTTCCCCGAGTTCGAATATCCCGGAGATCAGATCGAAGAGGCTCTGGTGAACATGACAAACTGGGATACTTTCTTATACAGCAGAGAGTTCAGAGCTATCAACGACGAGAGAAGTTTACGTCAAGCAACAAGGCTGCTGACTTATCCAGCAACGATCGGAAGTGTTCTACATGAATTGAGTCCATACTCGATCAAAAAGGATGGACGTCTCACTCCTGAGGGATTAAAGAGCTTGAGCGCTTTGCGCTATACACTGCATCCTGCTCGCATTGGAGGAGGTGCTGATATCAAGGGCTTGCGACTAGCTCCTCCACCTGTGAGAATCTTCATATTGGGTGCTCGCGCCGAATCATCTCTGCCAAGAGAAGTATGGGTACAACTTACACATCTGTTTCCAAGAGTGGCTTTCCATCTCATCTTCATTGGTCCTGAGAGCATGGCAAACAGAGACAATGAGTTCCCTCTGCCGGAACGCACTCCAAGCAATCCATTCGGAGCAATCGTTGAGGATCGTCTTACCAATTCATTAAAGATCAGCACTTTCGTCGAGTATTATCACACACTGCACAAGGCCGGTCAATTCTATCCATATGATCCTTACTTCGATTGCTTTATGCTCTTCCATCCAGGACTTGGACATCCTGCCAGTACGCATGAGTGGGAGGAGACTATCCCTTTGTTGCTGGAGACGAAGGTGCCAATCTTTGTTACGGGCTATACTCAGTTCGATATGGACCGTGATATTGCATGGGTTAACAAGACTGTAGGCGGCGAAGTCGACCTGTTAATGACGCCGGGAGAGAACCGATTTAGAAGTTTGAGGTGGGATATCAATGACTTGGATCCACAGGATATCAGTTGCGGCAACTGGGGTATCTGGGGGTTCAGGGGGAAGAGGTATGTACTCCAATGTCAACAATGTCAGGACTTTGCGGACTCGAAGCTAACGTTCTTAGATACGAAACTTTGAGAAAGGATGTGGACTAAACGCAGGCATGCTCTAATGCAGCCCAAAATGTATTTATAAGAGGCCGCCCAATGGTGGATCTGACTGTATATTGAATGAAAAGTACTCCACCATGAGAAATATGCCCATATTCATAGTTTTTAGATGTAAGATGGAGCTCTCGGCTAAGAATTTAGACAAAACACTACTAAAATCTAACGAAAAATAAAATTTCACCTATGAAAATACTAATCAGGGGAACCTCTTGCCTTCTGTGTCTTCTTTCTGCGCATCTTAAGCGGTTTTAGCGATTAGCGCGATGATGATATTTTAAGCGCATGCCCTAGTAGTGTGGCTAAGTCGCTGACAGTGTGTGCAGATCCAGGTACTTTCCCCATCTGTGGGACCTCGGCAGCCCGTCACCGCCTTCTCTGTCCGGCAATAAACGATAACTTGATATCGCCAACACAACACCTTGTGTGTTCCTCTCAGTTCCTTTCAGTCAAAAACATCAAAATGCTGGAAGTGATCTATGTAACTCGACACGGCGTGCGTCTCCTCACCGTACCTCTGTTTATTCATAAACGTATCCCTGACAACAATTTCTACAGTTTCGCTCGAATTGGGTGGTAGACGCGGAAACTGGCGTCTACACAGGCACCATCCGCTCTCCCACTGGCATCGCCAGCGACCCCGCTCTCGCTGGCTATGGCGTCTCTCAATCCCATGAGCTAGCTGCACATCTCACCACTTTAGATCCACCCATCGATGTCTTTTACTCGAGCCCATTCTACCGGTGCATTCAAACCATCAATCCGACGCTCGAATTAATCGAAACAACGAACCCTGCTTCACCAAAACGTAGCATCCGTGGCGATAATGGTATGGGCGAGTGGTATGGGACTGCGAGGTTTGATCACCCCAGTCCGGCTACACCAGATGTCTTGAACGAACTTTTCCCAAGATATGATCTCGACTACAGGCCGACCATTATACCCAGTGTAAGTGGCGAGACGATCCCAGAATTGCATGACCGTACAGCATATGCGCTTCATCGTATTATTGAGAAGAGCGACGCAGAGGGTGCGAAGGCAATTATAATCTGCAGTCACGCAGCCACCATTCTAGCCATCGGCCGCGCATTGACGGGGTATCTACCGAAGGATATCGAGGAGCAGGATTTCCGACCTTTTACGTGCAGTTTGAGCAAGTTTGTGAGGAAGAGTAAGGTACCTGTTGAAACTAAAGTGGACCTGTGGGAAGGGCATGGCAAACCTGCGCCCAAGATAGACTGGAGAGGGGGAAGGGGAGTGGCAGGAGGATGGACTTGTGAGGTTAATGGAGATTGCTCGTTTTTAAGCGGGGGAGAGGAGAGAGGATGGTGAGTTTTTGAGGCTTGCTGATTTCATTATGTTGTTTACTGACTGAAGATAGGCGCTTCTCGGGTGACGAGAGCTTTCTAGTACCCGCGACGGATAGTGCGAATTTGGATGCGGGGACTGGACTAGGTGTCACTATTGAGGGGAATAAGAAGAAGACTGAAAAACAGTCGAGCGATGGGGGATCGAGACTTTAACGTACCATTCTTTATGTGGAAAAGAAGCGCTTGGTGATGGAAATGACGTTAGGATGAATTTACGTATTAAAATACCCACATGGCCTTCTTCATTTACGGAAGAAGCAACCAGACTACAAGACCCAAAGCAGTATAAAATAAGATGACAGTCGAATGATATCCTTGTTACATGATGCTTTGGCCTCTCAGATTGTGTTGGCTACCGCTAAAGTTGCTCATGAATACACCCATATGCATCTATATTTATATCCTTATACACGGGTTCAAAACCCCGCAGGCTCAACTGCTTTTGGAAATGGGGAGACATCTAAATTGCTGACGCACGCTTGCTTCCAATGCTGAGGAGTGTATTTGTCGACAATAGCCTTGAAAGCGGCCTGCATTATCATTAGAAAGGAATAAGGATAAAAGACGAATGTTTGAGTTGAGCTTACTAAAGTGCAGAAGCTCGCATCTCCCTCTAGATGATTTCCCGGCAATGCACATCCAGGAATAAACAGTGGCTTATCATTATACCTCACTCGGACAAAGTACCCGTTCAGTTTTCTCTTTTCCTCATCACTCAGCTCCTGAATTTTCTTTCTCGCAATGCCAACTTGCTTATCATTCTCATTCATCGGTATCGTCACATTTTTCGAGAACCAGCCAAACCAACTCTGCCTGATCGGCTTCGACGAGCTCGAAACTGCATTGTGCGATGTGGCCTCCTCCTCTGGAGGTGCTAATGCCCTCGGTATGTCTGCTGCTCTGAAAAGCTCGAGAGCAATATGGCTGGTATAAGGAGGCCACTTTTCACCATCAAAAGCACCTAAGCTTGAAAGAATTGCTGCTAGAGTGGTGTCGTGGCACCCACTCATCCCCATTTTGATCTCCTTCTCTCCGCCCCTTCCTTCAGTTATTGGACCGCCAGTTACGCCACCCACCTCGAATAGCCCATCATTGCCGTTTCTCTCGACGCTGCCGATCATTCGTTCGACGATATCGCCCATCAGTCCGCCAATGCCGAGCGATCGATATTCTTGGGACTCCTTGTATCCGCTGAACCACTCTTCTACTCCTATTTTGTCTATGATCTGTCTTGCCTTCTCATCATAGAACTCCTTTGGCAAAAGGGTTTCTGGTCCATGAGCGAGCGTAGAGTTGATTGTGTCCATAATACCGGATAGTCTAGGATGAGAATCCACCGCCACCCCTTTGCTTGGATCTGGCATCCATTTGCCAATTTTCTTGGTCAGATATGTCATCTCGCTTGTGTTGTTCCAACGATCAGCTGCACGTTGAGCGAAGGCTCTTGAGAGTTGTGCAAACCGCCTGCAATTGCCATCATTGGGAAAGAGAGTTTCGTCTGCTGGAGCTCTGGTGAGGATTGTCGGAGGAGGGAAGGAAGCAGCGCGAGCTTCAGCAGGGTACATTCCCCAGAAAGCTTCTTGTAATGATTCCAAGGCTCGAGCTATCGGCGTTGCGCGCAAATATATCATATCCGCATCACTGATGGTCCCCGGCATGAAGTTCAATTGATCCACATAGAGATGGCGCAGCCGCCTCCCAAGAGCATGTGTAGTTTTCCGACCCGTATCAGTCAATTCGCCGAGGTTGCATATTGCGTCCACTTCCCCGTCTGGTCCCGAGGCTATCACAGGGTCATCTTCAGGTCCAAATGTCTCGAGACGACGTCTCCATTGAAGAGAATCCCAACTGATACTCTTGTTGTTCATTGTCGCACCCAATAGTTGGCGTGCTACCGAGCAATAGGGCCAGAAGGGCGCGAGACCTGCATTTTGGAAACGCGCAGACACTGGGCTTCGCTCTCCATGACGTAGGAGGACTTGGACGAGTTGAAGCTTTAGAGAGCTTGGATAGAGCTTCGCGAGCTCTTCCTCCGTATATGGTGCTCTGGGGCGATGTGTAGTCATGTTCGCATCTCACAGAGAGAGAGAGAGAGAGAGAGAGAGAGAGAGAGAGATTGAGTTTATAAATAATTAACAATTGTAGATGGAGAAGCCCCGGAACCCCTTATGCATGCATGATGGCTATGGTGGTTGCTGACTGGAGTACGGATACAGAGGAGGGAGGAGGGAGGAGGGAGGAGGGAGGAGGGAGG
>Ga0209512_1000927_pt1 | contig 40451 bp, 23 predicted proteins | sample frozenSSSSmetaG_FD_184142 | JGI IMG/M metagenome (GOLD analysis project Ga0209512, IMG submission 184142) | Glacier valley bacterial and archeal communities from Borup Fiord, Nunavut, Canada, to study Microbial Dark Matter (Phase II) -... | ecosystem: Environmental > Aquatic > Freshwater > Ice >...
TCCATCCTATCGCGGACAGCGGAAATCAGCAGCATACCTTGTTCCGCTAATGGCGAATGTACTGAAATGGACTTACAAGGATGCTGAAATCAGATTTGGCGAAGAATATTAGACGATCTGTAAATAAAGTAATTATGACTAATTCATCAGTTATGGTGATCTTGTCTTTTAATGAATATAAAACCTTTTACTTTGAGTATTCGTTCAACAAAAAAGAATATTTTTGAGCTTTGTAAAAACTTAATATCCATGAAGAATAAATCACGAATAATTTCACTTTTCTTGTGTACAATGATAACAGGAACTTTTATTAACTGCGGAGAGACAGAAAAAAAACCACAGACGCAACCAGCAATCAATCTGGCGGATATGGACACAACGGTTAATCCGGGTGTCGATTTCGATGCTTATGCCAACAATGGCTGGAAAAAACTCAATCCATTGCCAGCCGATCGTGCCCGTTTTGGTTCGTTTGACAAACTGGCAGAACTGGCTGAAAAACAATTGAATGAACTTGTGAAAGAAACCGCGTCGAAGAAGAATGAGAAAGGGTCGATTGCAGATAAAACGGCTACGCTCTTCAACCTCGGAATGGATACGGTTAAGATCGGACAACAGGGAATCAAGCCATTGGCGACTTACTTTCAGGAGATTGATAAGTTGGCAACGAAAGATGATGTTGAGATTGAGATCGCGAAGTTTCACACTTACGGATTCAATCCATTGTTCGGGTTTTACGGCTCATCTGACGCAAAGAACAGTTCGATGGTCATTGCACAGCTGGTACAGTCCGGTATCGGAATGCCCGACCGCGATTATTACGTCAATGATGATGAACGTTCAAAAGATTTAAGGGCGAAGTATGCCATCTATGTCGAAAAGATGTTTAAACTGCTTGGCGATGACGAAGCAACCGCGAAGAAAAATACGCAGACCATTTTAAACATGGAAACACGTCTGGCAAAAGCTTCGATGACACGCCTCGAACAACGCGATCCAAACAAAGCATACAATAAGAAAACGACCCAAGAGTTAATTGAACTTTCACCGGCGTTTAACTGGAAACGTTACTTTGTTGCACAAGGTGTTGGCGATCCGGGAGAGATCAATTTGAACCAACCGATTTTCATTAGCGAAGTAAGCGCAATGATGAAGGATGTTCCCGTTGAAGACTGGAAAGTTTACCTTCGCTGGAACCTGATTGATGGAACCGCGTCGTACCTTTCGGATGATTTTGTGAATGCAAAATTCGACTTCTTTGGCAGGGCAATGTCGGGAACCGAACAAATGCGTCCACGCTGGAAACGTGTACTCGGTGTTACAAGCGACGCACTTAGCGAAGCAATTGGTCAGCTCTATGTTGCCAAATACTTTCCTGCTGAAGCAAAAGAACGGATGCTTAAATTGGTTGAAAATCTACGCATTTCACTTGGCGAAAGGATTAAAAACCTCGAATGGATGGGTGCTGATACCAAGGTAAAAGCTATCGAAAAGTTGAATGCCATCAATGTAAAAATCGGATATCCTGATAAATGGCGCGATTATTCGGCACTTGAAATCTCGGATGATTCGTATGTAGAGAATGTGATTCGCTCGAACAAATTCGAAACAGCGTTTAATTATTCGAAGATCAATAAACCTGTTGACAAAACACAATGGTTTATGTCGCCACAAACTGTGAATGCTTACTATTCACCCGACATGAACGAAATCGTATTTCCTGCTGCCATTCTGCAACCTCCTTTCTTCTTCATCAAAGGTGACGATGCTGTCAATTATGGCGCCATCGGTGTTGTAATCGGACATGAGATGACACACGGTTTCGACGATGAAGGTCGTAAATATGATAAAGTTGGTAATCTTACCGACTGGTGGACTGCCGAAGATTCAAAACTTTTCGACGCCAGGACAAAGGTATTGGTCGATCAGTTTAATAGTTACGTTGTGATTGATTCCATTCATGCTGATGGCAAATTGAGTTTGGGTGAAAATATTGCAGATTTTGGAGGGTTAAATATCTCCTACCAGGCATTTAAACTTGCCAATAAAGAAACACAGAAAATCGATGGTTTCACACCCGATCAGCGGTTCTACCTCGCTTATGCACACGTATGGGCACAGAATATCCGCGATAAGGAAATCCTTCGCCGGACGAAAGAAGATCCACATTCACTGGGAAATTTGCGCGTGATCGGGCCATTGAAAAACATCCCTGAGTTTTACGCAGCTTTCGACATAAAATCAGGACAACCGATGTACCTCGATGAGGCAAATCGTGCCAAGATTTGGTAAGCGATTACAGCTAAACGAAATAGAGCCGGATCTTTTATGATCCGGCTTTTTTTGTGCGCTACTGATGGTAAATGCATTAAATGAGGTTTACTTTCTTCACCATACTTTTCGTTATATGACTTAATTTCACCTTCGATACCTTAAATCTAAAAATTATTATCAATTTTACACTCCTTATAGCGATGAAAGAAATGGAAAAACAACCGTCAAGAAGCGAGGCATATGCGCTTTTATGTGAATACAATAAAAAGGAAAGTCTGATCCTCCATGGTTTGGCAGTTGAAGCAGTAATGCGCTATTTTGCCGGCAAATCAGGCGAAGACATCGAAAAGTGGGGCGTAATTGGTCTTTGTCACGACCTTGATTATGAGCAATTCCTCGATCAGCATTGCACAATGACCCGCAAAATACTTGAAGCACAAAACTGGCCGGAAGATTATATCCGGGCAATCGTCAGCCATGGATGGGGAATATGCTCAGATACAGAACCGATTCATTATCTTGAAAAAGTTTTATTTGCAATTGACGAACTTACAGGATTGATTACTGCCAGCGTTTATGTAAGACCGTCAAAAAGCATTCTTGATCTTACCACAAAATCGGTAATGAAGAAATGGAATACGCGATCGTTTGCTGCCGGAGCCAATCGCGAAGTAATTACAAAGGGCGCAGATATGCTTGGGATCAGGGTAGAAGAGCTTGTTGAAGAAACAATTCTGGCAATGCAAAAGAAGGCAGAAACGATTGGATTAAAAGGGATTCTTTAGCTGATTTCTTTCCAACTTTAAAATTAGAGCCGGCACTTTAGATCTTGGTTTACAATCAACTTATAATCGCAAAAAGGATTAACAAAGTTGTCGCAGTATTGTTATAAAAGGATAATCCTTTGCATAAAAACAGCTACATGACAGTTGGAACCATTTAAGAATATTACACGATGAAAACAGAACAACGTATTTACACTGATGCCAATGGATGGCTGACAAAAAATGACAACAGCCTTGGAAACCTGGCTCAGCTTGTATACTTGTTTGGCAACAAAGACCTGCTTAAGAAACAGCAGCATATTGATTTTATAAAAGGCGTTTACCCCTCGGCGCAAATTGTTGGCTGTTCAACTTCCGGTGAGATTTGTCAGGAAGAAGTGCTAAACGAAAGCATTATATGCACGGCTGTATGGTTTGAGAATACATCAGTTGAAATTGCCGTCGAGCGAATCAATAAAATGGAAGACAGTTTTATAGTTGGCGAAAAACTGGCAGAAAAACTGGATAAGGAACAACTTGTTCATATCATGATACTTTCGGAAGGGTTAAATATAAACGGAAGCGAGCTCACCAAAGGGCTGAATTATTCACTGAAAGACAGGATTTCAATTACGGGTGGTCTGGCAGGCGATCAGGACGACTTTCTCGAAACAGTGATTGTTCACAATATGGCAGGCGAGACTAACCTGGTACTGGCAATTGGGTTCTACGGTGAACATCTCAAAGTTGGCTATGGATCGATGGGGGGATGGGATTCGTTCGGAGTTGACCGTGAAGTTACAAAATCGATTGGCAATGTATTGTACGAGCTTGACAGACAACCTGCACTTGAACTATACAAAAGGTATTTGGGTAATCATGCCGCAGATCTGCCATCTTCGGCACTGTTATTCCCGTTAAGTCTTCGCCTAAAAAATTCAGCAACATCGCTTGTCCGCACGGTCTTATCCGTAAACGAAACCGATGGAAGTATGATATTTGCGGGAGATATTCCTCAGGGTGAATATGTGCGACTGATGAAAGCCAGTACTGACCGGCTGATCGACGGGGCGAATGATGCTGCTGAGATGTCAAAAACCAGCCTCGGAAATACGAATCCTGATCTTGCAATTCTGATTAGTTGTGTAGGTAGAAAATTGGTGTTAAAGCAAAGAGTAGAAGAAGAACTTGAGATCATCCGTGAAGCAATTGGAAACGCCGCTGCAGTGACCGGCTTTTATTCTTATGGTGAAATCTGCCCACTCAAACCATTCGAACAACATTGTGAACTACACAACCAAACCATGACAGTTACACTTTTTAAAGAAGTATAAATCAAGCGCATTATGGAAAATAACCTGAACAAACTTTTACTGCGCCAGATTAAAAGACATTTCGGTTCTGCAGACAATGTTCCGGATCAGCTTAAAGGCATACTTGAAGATATCAACAATACCTATGAAAATTTTGAAGACGATACGCAGCTGCTTCAAAACTCAATTGAGATCAGCTCACAGGAACTCAGGGATGCCTATCAGAAACACAAACTGGATGCCGATACACAAAACGAAACCATTAACAAAATAAAAGAGGCAATTTATGTCCTCAACCCTTTGGATCAGGTAAATATTAACGAAAGTGAGTCCTCCGCATCCGATACCAGTTACTTGTTCGACTCGCTTATCCGAATGATTGAAGAACGCAAACATTCTGAAGAGGAAATCCTTAAACTGTCTAAAGCAGTAGAACAGAATCCCGCTTCGATCGTTATTACAGATCTCAAAGGAGATATTGAATATGTAAATCCCAAGTTTTGCGACCTGACCGGTTACAGAAAAGAAGAAGTTATTGGTAGAAATCCAAGAATACTGAAGTCTGAAAGTACTTCACCGGAATACTTCAGGGAGCTTTGGAAAACAATTTTGTCAGGTCATGAATGGCGCGGAGAATTGCATAACAAAAAGAAAAACGGAGAACTCTACTGGGAATCCGCTTTAATATCACCCATCATAAACGAGAATCAGAAGATCACCCATTTTATTGCCATCAAGGAAGACATTACAGAACGTAAACGGGCCGAAGCGGAAAGAGTCCGCCAGGCCGGACTTATCACTTCATTGCTGGACTCCATCCCCGATATCATCTTTTTCAAAGACACCAACGGAGTTTATCTCGGCTGTAACCCTCCTTTTGCCGAATTTGCAGGAAAATCAAAAGATGAGATAATCGGGAAAACCGACTACGATCTCTTCGACAAAGAGACAGCGACGTTATTCCGAAGTTTTGATAACGAGATGCTTCAACAAAAACAATCACGTCACGATGAAGAATGGATTACCTATCCAGATGGCAGGAAAAAACTTATTGATACACTTAAAACTCCCTATTGGGCAAGCGACGGAAGCCTGATCGGAATCCTTGGCATCAGCCGCGACATTACCGTTAGAAAAGAAGCGGAAGAAGCATTGCAGCAAAGCAGTAAAAAATTTGAAGCCATTATATCAGCCTCACCCGATGGAATTGGCATTACTGCATTGGACGGAAAGATAAAATTTGTTTCTGACAAGTTAGCTTTAATGTATGATTTCCCCATAGAACAAAAAAATCTTATTATAGATCAATCAATATTTAATTTCACAGATCCTTCAAACCATGAGAATCTGAAAACAAATATCATCAAATTGCTTTCGAGTAAAGGAGGTTCAAATATTACAGAATATCTGACAGTGAGAAAGGACAACAGCCGGATTTTTGCTGATGTAAATTCGACCGTATTGTACGACGCTAAAGGAAAGCCCGAAAGCATTCTTTTCATACAGCGCGATGTTACCAAACGGAAACAAGCCGAAGAAGCCCTTAGCAACGAACGTGCACTTTTCAGAACCATCATCGATTTGATTCCCGATGCAGTTTATGTGAAAGATCTTGAAGGACGAAAAATATTAGCCAACCCAAAAGAAGTTCAATTTGCAGGAAAGAATTCCGAAAACGAAATAATAGGACAGACAGATTTTAATTTGTATTCCGACGTGGCTTCAAACCGTGCTTTAGCCGAAGATCAGTTAGTTCTGAATACAGGAACTCCAATTATGGACAACGAAGGAACACTCATCGATAAAGAAGGAATCAGTCATTGGATTTTAGTTTCGAAAGTCCCTTTACGCGACATTCACGGGAAAATCACCGGATTAGTTGGTGTGACACGCGACATCAGCGCGCGTAAAACGATTGAAGAGAAATTAAGGGAAAGCGAAGCCAACTTCCGCACTTTCTTTGAATCGATGGACGACATGATTTTTGTTGCAAATCTTGAAGGGGTGATTTTCTTTGTAAACAGTTCCGTATCCCGAAAACTTGGCTATCCGATGGACGCACTGCACGGAATGGATGTACTCGATCTGCAACCAACTCAAAAACGACACGAACTGCAGCAGATATTAGGAAAATTGCAGGCGGGCAATATGGAAACCAGCTTTTTACCATTGGTACGAAAAGACGGGACTTTTATCCCGGTTGAGACACATGTCTGGCTTGGAAAATGGGATGGTAACGATGCTATTTTTGGATTATCAAAAGACCTGAGTAAAGAACTGGAATCGCTTCAGAAATTCAACAAGGTCTTCGACAACAATCCTGCGCCGATGGCAATAGGTTCTATACCTGAAAATGTTTTTTTGGATGTGAATCAAGCATTTCTGGCAAATACAGGCTTTTCAAGAGAAGAGGCCATTGGTAAAACAGCTACCCAGTTAGGGATGTTTCTTCAGCCGGGTGAACATTTTAAAATGACCGCCGAATTAGAAAAAATCGGTTTTATACGCAATCGCGAACTAAAATTAAAAGCAAAGTCAGGCGCTATAATGGATTGCCTGTTCTCAGGTGAGATGATGGAAAGCCTGGGAGAAAAATACTTTTTAACAGTAATGGTTGATATTACAGAAAGTAAAAAATTAGAAGAAGCCATCAAGCTTCAAAATGATTTTTACAATATCGCATCTAAAGTAACTGAGCGACTGATACAAACCGATTCCGACCAACTGGATTTGGAAATTAATCACTCCCTTGAAATACTTGGCATCTTTAACCAGGTTGGCAGAACCAATATTTTCAGTTTAGATCCTGAAACAGATCAAATCAGTAATACTTTTGAATGGTGTGCCGAGGGTATCAAATCTCATATGGACGACATTCAAAACATTACTTTTTCATTTATTCCGCGCTGGCAGGATGCATTTCTGCGAAATGAACATATCTGCATTGAATCGGTAAGCAATCTACCTGACGAATTAAGGTTAGAAAAGGAGATTTTCGAACCTCAGGGTATATTATCTCTGCTGGCAGTACCGATGTATTACGGCACCTCGCTAATTGGGTTTGTAAGCTTCGATTCGGTGACCGAAGAAAAACATTGGAACGACCAGGTAATCATCTTACTGAAGATTTATGCCAGCGTCCTGGCAGGTGTGATTTATAAAAAGAGAACAGAAGCAGCACTCGTAAATGCCAAACTCACTGCCGATATTGCCAGCAAAGCCAAATCTGAGTTCCTGGCAAATATGAGTCACGAAATTCGCACGCCACTCAACGGCGTTATCGGATTCACCGATCTGCTGCTCAAGACTCCCTTAAACAAAATTCAACAGCAATATGCTGAAAATGTGAATACCTCCGGATTTTCATTACTGGGAATCATCAACGACATTCTTGATTTCTCGAAAATTGAAGCTGGAAAAATGGAGCTTGATTTTATCAGAACCGATATTATTGAGCTGGTAGAACAAACATCCGACATCATAAAATACCACGCATCGCAAAAAGGACTCGAACTATTGCTGAATATCCAGGTTGACCTGCCGCGCTTCATTGTGGCAGATTCGACAAGACTCAAACAAATATTGGTCAACCTCTTGGGAAACGCCATCAAATTTACAGCATCGGGCGAAGTAGAACTGAAAATATCTTTTACCAGAACAGACGAAATCACCGGCAAATTCACTTTCTCTGTCCGCGACACAGGGATTGGGATCAACGAAGAACAGCAGAAAAAACTATTCAAGGCATTTTCTCAGGCTGATACGTCAACAACCCGGAAATTTGGCGGAACCGGACTTGGACTTGCCATTTCGAATATGCTTGCCGAAAAGATGGGAAGTAAAATTGAAATCATCAGTCAGCCAGGTAAGGGAGCAACCTTCTTTTTTACGATTGAAACGGAATATGAGGCGGGTGAAAAACTTGAACCCGGCAGTTTAACCGGCATCAACCGAATCCTCGTCATTGATGACAACGACAATAACCGGATGATTCTTGAACACACCTTCATTAACTGGGGTATCGAATTTACAGGAATCGACAATGGTCTTTCGGCCCTCAAACTGATCGAAAAGTCACAGGCATTTGATGTTATTATCGTCGATTACCACATGCCATTTCTCAATGGTATCGATACCATCAAAATGATAAGAGGCCAGCTCGACCTTTCGGCCGAAAAGCAACCCGTTATTTTGCTCCATAGCTCGTCTGATGATATTGGGATCTATGACGAATGTAAAAGGCTGGGTGTGCGGTTTAACCTGACAAAGCCTGTAAAATCGCAGGAGTTGTTACAATACCTGAAGAACATTCACACGCAACCTGTTCTGACAGTAAAAGATCGCGAAAACGCGTCAGTTATTTCATCTGCAATTCTTACAAACGACTTTTCTCCGGTTATTCTTGTAGCTGAGGATGTCTTTTTGAATATGGTGCTGGTAACTACCATCGTTAAACAAATGGTTCCTAACGTGACAATTCTGGAAGCCAAAAATGGAATCGAAGCTTTTGAAACAGCAATTGATAAAAATCCCGATTTGGTACTGATGGATGTTCAGATGCCCGAAATGTCGGGAATTGAGGCAACTGTAAAAATACGGAACTACGAAAACGGGAAAGAAAGCCATATTCCGATTATTGCATTAACCGCAGGAGCCATCAAGGGAGAAAAGGAAAAATGCCTTGAAGCAGGAATGGACGATTTTCTGACCAAACCAATTGACCAGGTTAGTTTGCGCAGAATATTGGAAAAATACCTAATAGATGGTAATCATCAAGCCGAAATTCAAACAGTTGGGGTCAGTTCACGTAATATAGATCTGCATTTCGATAAAAATACTTTCATGGAAAACGTAGGCAACAGTCAGTCTATTTTTAATGAACTAATTGAATTTGTTCCAGAACAATTCGCGGCTGACTTTGCAATGCTGGAAAAGGCAGTCAAAGAGCAAAATCTGGCTGACTTTAAAAAAGCAGTCCACTCCATTAAAGGAGCGTCATTAAATATGTGCTTTATTCAACTCGCAGAATTGGCAAAAGAAATCGAATTAAATATTGATGAAACGCCGGTCGAAAATTTCAATTTGCCTTTTAATGACATGGCATCCGAATGGAGACAGATTCAGTTGATATTAAAAGGCTTGGATGCTTAAAAGTCATTTTCTGGTGAAGTAATGTCCGGATTAACTTTCTTGCCACCAGATTGACCGGAGACCCGCCCGGATTAATTCGGGAAACTTAAGTGAAGGCTCGACGCTTCGTGTTTTGAACAGTCAAACCTTCACTGGTAAAATGGTTTCATTTTTATTCCTTAACTTTGACTCGTTGCAGCGATGTAACTCATTTGACAATGATTCTAGCTGCCGGCAACGGAAACGCACCGAAGCCGGCAGCTTTTTATTACTTTATGAATGTAGGATACAAATAATTAACTGTTTTAAGGAATAAAACTTACTGCTTTTCAGCCGAACGCAATGTAATTATTTCCTTGTATAAAACAGTTACTGCGTTTCCCCCTTTCTTTGCAGGTTTCCAATCAGGGATTTGAGTCAGAATCTGTTCAACTGCAGCATTTATTTCAGGATAATCACAGCCTTTAATAATATGACCATCTCTGGTTTTTCCATTTTTATCTATTACGAAGCTATACTTGATTTGACATTCCCAACTTTTGGGTTTACCTTCACTAAAATGCTTTAATTGGGTTTGTATCCAAATACTCCAATTCCCATTTGAAAACTTGGCTGATTCACCTACATCACCTGCCGGGAAAATTATTCCATCAGATTTTTTTAGTGTCGACTGATTGACATGATAAACCCCAGCATTTTCAAGTGCCTCTCTAATTTCATCAACACGACTTTGAGAAATTGAATTATCAACGTGAAGAAGGATATCTCTTCCCGGATTATTTTTCTGATATAATTTCGCATTTTGAATAAACTCCTCCAAGGCGTATAATTTATCAGAAACAAAAATACCTTCTTTCCTGATTTCAATATTGAAAGGTGGTGGCGGAGGCTGTGGTACTTTTTTATCCTGACTGACGACAGTAGAATCTAAGGAAACTACATTATCAATTTCACTTATCTGTCCGGCAGATTTTTGCGGCAATGCCTTCTCCAAAGATATTAAGGCAATCCTTTCAGGAGGCACATTTTCGCCCATTTTGCCAAAAGCCATCAGCAACAGGGCAAGCATAGGAATAAAGGCCGCCGCCGTCCATCTCCATGCTTTTTGGGATTTTTGTTTGTTCATCATAACAATACGATTTTTAATTTGACAATGATTAAAACTGTTTGCAAGTGCGAACTTTTGATGGCCCACACATTTTTGAATAATTAATAGCTGATATTTAGTTGCATCGATGCCGTTGTTAAGGGTACTGTCGTCCGCCTGGAATTCGTGAATTGCTTTTAAGTCCCTGATCAGAAAATATATAACCGGATTAAACCAATAAACAATTTTGACCACTTCCAATAAAAGCAAATCGTAAAAATGGCCATGCCTTACATGTGCCTTTTCGTGTGTTAAAATGGCGTCGCCGTTGGTTTCGAAATCACTTTTCGAAATAAACAGGTACCTGCCAAGCGAGAAAGCCGGGATATCATCCTGTGCGATGAGTAACCGGAAACCATCCTTGCTGATAACCGGTACTTTGCGTAACAGAATAAGGATGTGCAGAAACCCGATAAGTGAAACCAGGAAAGCCACGAATAATCCGGATATATAGATAATTTGCAGCAACTTTGGCCAGGAGATTGTAAACTGCGGGGATGATGTTTCCACGGGTTGACCGGCTACTTCCGTACCTGTCTTAGCTGTCTCCGCTGGCAAGTTTAGGTCGTATACCTCAATTTTATCCGCAACCGGAGACAATTGAAATGTAATTGCAGGTTGCATTGATTGCGGCAAATGCACGAGCGGTATTATTATGGAGATCCCAACGATCGAAATTAATATCAACCGGTTCAGCTGAAAAAAAGTCTGTTTCCGCATAAGTGTTCTGAAAACAAAATAAAGGACACAAATACAAAGTGCCGACTTCAAAAGATACAACAGGATTTCACTCATGACTTTCATTTTTATTAATTTCAACCTGGCGGATCAATGCTTTAATCTCTTCAACCGAGATTTTTTCTTCTTCCACAAACATCGAAACAACCGATGAATACGATTTGTCGAAATATTTGCTTACGAGATTTTTGATCGTATTTTTGCTGAACTCCTCACGCGAGATGATCGCAAAATAGCGATAGGTATTCCCGAATTGCTCATGCCCGACAAAGCCTTTCTCCTCAAGACCTCTTACAATTGTGGAAATTGTATTGTAGTGTGGCTTTGGTTCGGGCAATTCATCAATAATGTCTTTTACGAATACTGAATCTTTCTGCCAAAATAGATCCATGATTTCCTCTTCCCTGTTTGTTAAATGCTTCATGATGTAATAATCTTTCAACAAAGGAAACTATATTTTTTAGTTTTGCAACTATATTTCATAGTTTAATTACTAAATTCCTTAGTTATTTTTTTAAGAAAAAGATTTCATCAAATTATCAGATATCTATATGACTACATTTCAACACTATAAATACAATTATCAGGATTCATAATCCATGTTTGTTCAATTCAGAAAATGAAAATCAGAGGTCGACTGCAAAGCCACAGCTCGATGACTTGAAGGAATTGGTAAACCAGCAGGTTGCAACAAAAAATCTTTTATGAGGTTGTATCTGACCAAACATCAAAATAAGATACATTTGGTCGTTAATAATTTAAAAACACAATTCGTGAGATTCATTTTATATATACTGCTGTTTCAATGCCTGACAATTTGCCTGTTCAATGAAACTGTCAACGGACAGGCACCTGAAATTCAGGCAAAGAAAGCGCTTCGTATCGTTAAAAGAAACGTTGTTTTACTGGATAGCATCCATCAATTACTCGTTGTTTTTAATGAAATGCCGGAACAAAATTCTGCGGTACTGGTAGCGATGGAGAAAAAAAATAAACACTGGCAGGTGATTTTCACCCCTGTGGTAGTGGGCATCGGACGAAAAGGGTTTGCTGCTCCTCATGCAAAACGCGAAGGCGATCAACGCTCTCCTGCCGGATTTTTTCGCCTGGGACAATTGTTTTGCTACGATAAAGTTGTCAATACCAGGATGCCGTTTATTCAGACTACATCAGAAGATAAATGGATCGACGACCCCAATTCAGCTGATTACAACCGGTATATCAGGGGAAAAACCCAGGCCAAATCTTTCGAAAACCTAAAAATACACAGCGATGAATATAAATATTGTATGGCGATTGAGTACAATATGAATCCGGTTGTGAAAGGGCTGGGTAGCGCTATTTTTATTCATCTCAGCGAAGGCGAAAAGCCAAATCCAAGTGCCGGCTGTGTTGTCATCACCCAAAAAGACATGGAAGGGCTGTTAAAATGGATGAACCCTGAATCGAAACCTTCGATCCTGATGGGTAATGAAAAAGTTATAATGGAGGGAATCCGGATACGATAAAGTCTGATTAAAAGTCTTTAATTCCGATTAAATCAATGGCAAATACCCTAAAATCCTGTGCTATTTCAATTGCGGTGGCCAACTCTTCCTTTGATAAGTAAATGGTTTTATCTGGATACCTTATTTGGACACTGAAACCATTCAATAAAATAGCTTTTTCATATCTGTCTTCACTTACTTCCAACTTTTTCGTCAATAAATCCAACAGGTAAATCAGATTATGAGAACGCTGAAAATCAATCTCAAAGTAGACAAGCAGAGCTTTAATGTATTTTTCAACTGCCTGCTGGCAGTGAAATGCAATTGTATCAAAGTAATCGGGAATGTGTAAAAATATCAACTTGGCAGAACCCAAATCATGATCTGCTTTATTTATCCATTCTTTAATATGATCGTCATTTGCGTTCATAAAGAATTTTTGATGTCTTAATGGCAGAATTTAAAAATGAAAACTTTTCGTCTTTCTCTTTTTCAAATTCCTTGTTGGTATAAACAAGAATATCCATCGGTATCATCGAGCCAATCAACAACTTTTGTATACCAAAACTTCGTTTATGTTTTGGAAGGTCAGTATCCTGAACGACCAATAAATCGAGATCACTATCATTATTTTGTGTACCGGATGCGTACGAACCGAACAAGATAATTTTATCCGGATTAAACTTTGCTGCAATCCTGGCAACAATATCACTTATTTTTGCTGTTTCGATCATAAACCAAAAATCTACCGCAATTTACAACTTTTTTCGAAATATGATATTTCATTGGAACAGCGATTTTTGTCTGGTGACCGGGTGAATGTTTTTATCTTGATCCTTCACCCGCTCACTATAAATTATTTAGATCTGCTAACCCGATCAACCAAATATACAATCGATTGATGTGAAATTCCGGAGTGCAGACTCAGCCCGATTTCGCAGGTACGGCTTGTTGAATATCCATTCCTGATCCCTTCCGGCAGCTGTGATTTCAGGTTTCTCAATCCGTGCTCATTGAGCTCAGGAAATGAAAAACCACGGTCACCCGCAAAACCACAGCAATTGGTTTCAGGAACCACCACTTTGGAGGCACACTTTTCGGCCAGTTTAACCAGTTTGTCTTCCAAACCCATTTTCTTCATACTGCAAACCGGGAAAACAGTAATAGTCTCGTTGACAGGTGTAATATCAAGATATGGCAATAAATAATCCAGTATAAACTCAACCGGCTCATAAAGTTTGAGTGTCGGCGTCATGTTCTCTTTCATCGTGTACAGGCAGGGACTCATATCGCAAAGAACCGGATACTTTCCGTCTTCACTCGCGTTGATCAAAGCGGCTTCCAACTCATTCGATTTTATGGTTCCCGCTTCCGTATAACCCTTGCTCGAAAATGCCATCCCGCAACAAAGCGAGTTCATATTTTCGGGATAAATCACCTCATAACCACCCTTGTTTAAAAGCTGAACTATTTTCTCCGAAAGCTGCTTTTCAGTACGATGCTCTTTCGAAACACCCATCGCGCGGTTGATGCACGAAGGAAAATAAACCACCTTACGCAGATTATCAGTTTCCTGAACCTTATTTACATCAATCGCTTTGGCTCCCAACGGCATATATTGGTTCCAAAGCGGAATCCGGTTTCCGGACAAGGTTCTCATTCCTCCGGAAATACCTTTCATTATTGGAGTCCCCAATATCGAATGGAAAAACCCGACGAACGAAAGCGCTGTTCTCGCAGCAGAAGTGACTCCGCTCATGCGGTTGGCAATCCAGACAGCCCGGTTTTGTCCGGAACCAATTTCTTCTGTTCGTAAAGATTTTACAAGCTTGCCTGTGTCAATCTTTACCGGGCAACTTGTGGCGCACAACCCGTCTGTCGCACAAGTTTCGTTCCCTTCATATTTGAAATCCTTTGCCAGTGAGGCTAAAATGTGTGGTTCATGACCACTCTTCCTCAGGCTTGCCATTTCGCGATAAACAACAATCCGTTGGCGAGGTGTGAGTGTCAATTCAGCTGAAACACAGGTTGGTTCGCAGAAACCACATTCAATACATTTATCAATCTTTTCACTTGCGGCCGGAATTGGTTTCAGGTTTTTCAGATGTGCTTCGGGATCGGCATTCAAAATCACCCCGGGATTCAGCAGGTTTTGCGGATCGAAAATATTTTTGATCTGCTTCATCAGTTCGTAGGCTTCTCTTCCCCACTCCATCTCCACAAACGGCGCCATATTCCGTCCTGTTCCATGTTCAGCTTTCAGCGAACCATCGTATTTTGCAACCACCAGTTCGGCAACATCTGCCATAAATTGGCGATAGCGGTCAATTTCGCTTTGCAAACCAAAATCCTGCGTAAAAACAAAATGGAGGTTCCCTTCCAAAGCATGACCGAAAATTACCGCTTCGTGGTAACCCCATTTTTCAAAGAGCAGGTGAAGGTCGTGTGTTGCTTCTGCCAATCGGGGAACCGGGAAAGCAACATCTTCGATGATTACGGTAGTACCTGTTTTACGCATCGCTCCGACTGACGGAAAAAGTCCTTTACGGATTTTCCAAAGCAACGCATATTCTGACGGGATAGCTGTAAAATGGATGGGGATTTCAGACGGGATCGAATGAATCGTATTCAGAATAATGGCAATCTGTTCATCGAGTTCAGTTTGCGAAAGCGCTCGTGCTTCAACAAGAATGGCGCTGGCAGTAGCACTAAGAATTTTAAGATAAGCCGGCATCCCTTCATGATCCTCAACAGATCTTAATCCCGCACGATCCATGATTTCTACCGCAGAAACAGGAGCCGATTTCAACAAAGAAACGGCATTACACGCTTTTTCTATATCGGGAAAAATCATGAGTGAACTTGCCCTGAACGGATGTTCCACCACGGTTTTATAACTAATTTCTGCGATAAACCCCAGCGTTCCTTCCGACCCAATCATCAAATGTTCAATCACATCAAACGGATCTGAAAAATCAACAAGTGCATTAAGGCTATACCCTGTTGTATTCTTCATTTTGAACTTCCGGGCAATCCTACTCGCCAGTGGTTCATTTTCCTTAACAGATGTCACCATTTCGGAAATATCACTGATCAATTGCGGGTGTGTTTGGCCAAATCGCCCCTTACTTTCTGAATCGGCTGTGTCAAGCAGTGTTCCATCGGCAAAAATGATGCGCATGCTGTCGACCGTTTTATAGGTGTTTTCAGCGGTTCCACAGCACATGCCACTTGCATTATTCGCTGCAATTCCACCAATCATCGCGGCATTAATCGATGCCGGATCGGGACCAATTTTCCGACCAAAAGGTGCAAGTAATGCATTTACACGCTCACCTGTTAATCCAGGTTGAAGCTTGATTTTAAATCCATTATCTGAAATCTGATATTTCTTCCAGTGATTTCCTGCTATGACCAAAACCGAATCGGAAATTGCCTGTCCCGAAAGACTTGTACCGGCTGCGCGAAATGTTACGGGAATGGAAAGTTTGGAGCTTTCCTGCAAAATAAGCGAAACCTCCTGCTCATCTTTTGCTTTAATGACCAATTTAGGGATCAGCCTGTAAAAACTTGCATCAGTGCCATAGGCGAGTGTATGAAGGGGATCGTGATAAATTCTTTTGGGATCGATGGCCTCAACAAGTTGTTGATAAAGAGCCTTGTATTTTCCGGTGAGCATGGTAATGTTTACTGAATTAGTCAGGAGTAAAAATACATAAATATATTGTCAGCCAGCGTAAAAACGGTTTAATGACAAACAATCATGAAAACTTAAATCCAATATTATCACTTAATATTCCAATAAAAATACATCAATACATGAGTGAAAAGCTTAGATTTGTTGTATAATCAATTGATGGATCGCCAATCGATTCAAATAACTTAGATGAATGAAGAAATATCATACTTATGAAAAGAATTAACTTTCAAACGATTTTTGATGGGAGTCTGAAAAAATCATTTCTCTTTTTCATGATTGCATTTTTGACCTTTGGCGCTTTTGCAAAAGAGAAACGCAATTCGTTTTACGTGACAAACCAGGCTCCGCTTATGGCTCAACCCTATTCTGCGCTTCCGCTCGGAGCCATCAAACCAAAAGGAATGTTACTAAAGATGCTGGCATTGCAAAGGGATGGCGCATCAGGCCATTTAGACAGCATATACAGTCTCGTGTGTGGCGATAACAACGGATGGCTCGGAGGTACCGGCGATGGCTGGGAACGTGGTCCCTACTGGATTGACGGACTGGTTCCGCTTGCCTACCAGTTAAATGATCCGGTATTGAAAGCAAAAGCTCAGAAATGGATCGAATGGAGCCTTAAAAACCAGCGTGAAGATGGCTATTTTGGACCCAAACCGCTGCCTAATGGATATAAAAATATTCCGGGTACACAACAAGACAAGCGCGAAGACTGGTGGCCTAAGATGGTAATGCTGAAAGTTTTTCAGCAATATTACACTGCAACCCAGGACAAACGCATCATCGAAGCATTGACAAAATATTTCAGTTACCAGCTGAAAACGCTTCCGGAATATGAACTTGGGCACTGGACTTTCTGGGGTAGCCAAAGAGGCGGAGATAACCTGGCCGTCGTTTATTGGTTGTACAATATCACAAAAGATAAATTTCTGCTCGATCTGGCTGAAATCATTCACAAGCAAACTTTTAACTGGACAGAAATCTATTCCGGCGACGTGATTCGCCGGTTAAATCCACTGCCTGATCTGCATTGTGTGAATGTGGCACAAGGATTAAAGGAGCCCATTATTTACTACCAGCAACACCATGAACAGAAGTACCTCGATGCTGTGAAAAAAGGGTTGTCGGCATTGAAAGATACCCATGGATTTGTGAATGGGATGTACGGAGGTGATGAAACGATGCACGGGAATGACCCTACTCAAGGTTCGGAGCTTTGCTCCGCCGTCGAAATGATGTTTTGCTTCGAAAGCATTTTACCAATTACGGGTGATGTTTACTATGCCGACTATCTCGAAAAGATTGCATACAACGTGCTTCCGACACAAATTTCGGATAATTTTATGCGTAAGCAGTATTTCCAGCAGGTGAATCAGGTTCAATGTACTGACGAAGAGCGCAATTTCTTTGATGATAAAAATGGACGGATAGTTTTTGGTACAACAACCGGATACCCATGTTGCATTACCAATATGCACCAGGGATGGCCTAAGTTTGTGCAGAATTTGTGGTACGCAACTGCCGACAATGGCATCGCAGCTTTGGTTTACGGTTCATCGGAAGTGACTGCAAAAGTTGCAGGCGGCGAAGAGGTAACGATATCCGAAACAACAGATTATCCTTTCAAGGAAAAAGTGAACTTCACGGTTCAAACGGCAAAAAAAGTGAAGTTCCCGTTTCATTTAAGGATACCACAATGGTGTAAAAATCCAACCGTCACGATTAACGGGCAGGTTAGTGAGTCAAATTCAACCAATAACATTGTGGTGATTGATCGCGAATGGTCAGCTGGTGATGTTGTTGAACTCAACCTGGCCATGGATTTCCGTTACAGTAAATGGTACGAGAATTCTCTTGGAATAGAACGCGGTCCGTTGGTTTATGCGCTGAAAATTAAAGAGGAATGGCGTGAAGTAACCAAGAAAGGCTATGATGATACGTTTTGGGAAGTGTTGCCAAAATCACCCTGGAATTACGCGATACAAAAAAGTGAAATTGAAAAGAATACACTGAAAGCTGAAGTAAAAGATACGGTTGCCATTTACCCCTGGAATTTGAAGAATGCCCCTGTTTCGGTAAAAATAAAAGCAAACCGCTTGCCAATCTGGAAGATCGAAAGAGGATCAGCAGGTAAACTACCTTCGCCATCTTCATCAAGACGTGATATCGAAACCATTGAAGAAGTAGTTATTCTGATTCCGTACGGTTGCACAACCTTAAGGATTGCGGAGTTTCCAACACACTAAAAATTAAAAGATGAAAAAGTTATTTTTCTTAATTCTGGCAACCTTTCTGATTTCGGTATTTGCATTAGCACAACCGATTAGCGGAACTTATGCAATTCAAAACACGGTAACCGGCAAGAATTTGAGGCCTTATGATGCAGGCAATCAAAACGGCAACCGGATCGTGCTGTACAATCATGTCGAATGGAAATGTATGACATGGGATTTTATACCTGTGGGCGAAAATACCTATCAGCTTAAAAACCTGTTTACTTCCAAGACTTTCCAACCGAAAGAAACTCCGGCGAAAGCAGGAACAGCACTTGAACAGCAGCCATTTTCTACTTCTGCATCACAGCAATGGGAGTTCATCTTTGCCGCCAACAAGAGTTTCTACATACGACTAAAGGGAACCGAACTATACATTACAGCATCCTTTTCACAAACCAATTCAAATATTATTCTTCAGGATAAGCAGGATAAGGCACTACAATTGTGGAAATTAGTGGCACAGAATCCAAGTATGTAATTCTGTTCCTATCACTATAAAATAAAATCACCAGTCCTGGCCCGGACTGGTGATTTTTTTATTGTGCTTAAAGTTGCTTTGTTCCAAACAAATTTTTTTCAAGCATTTTACTCATTCAACGAATTACAAATCTTTTTGTTGATCTCTCTGACGCGCTGTTCGTCGATCTTAATGACCTTACGATCATAGGTCATCAATCCGTTTACCTCGCCTTCAACATCAGTAGTTTGAGTATAAACTCCGGCAGAGAAACCGGACTTACTCATTTTCAACAAAGATTCTGCATATTTTACATACTCATCGGTTACTTCTTTCGAGTTTTTAAACTGAACGTAGCCCCAGTTTTTGTCAGATGCCCAAAGATGTCCTTCGAGTGCCAAACCAATGCCGCCATATTCACCCAGAACGGTTGGACGTTGACCATCATACAAATACATTTCAGGACCCGGATAGTTATGCAGGTCAAGCATATCACCTACCGGATAATGGTTTCCGCCACTTGCAGGATTTACCAAACGACTTGGATCGTAAGATTTAGTCCATTCGACAATCTCCGGAGTTTTAAATTGTCCCCAGGCTTCATTAAACGGAACCCAGCATACAACGGATGGATTTGAATAAACGAAATCCATAATTCCTTTCCACTCCTTGCGGTAATTGGCTTCAGATTCGGCGGTACGTTTCAATTCATTACCGTTGAAGTAATTGTGACTTTGCCATTGTGGTGAATGATCGCCGCTTGGCATATCCTGCCAAACCAGCATTCCGAGTTGATCGCAATGCATATACCAGCGAGCTGATTCAACTTTTACATGTTTGCGGATCATATTAAAACCAAAGTCCTTCGTTTTCTGGATGTCGTATTTCAGTGCTTCATCAGTTGGAGCCGTGTACAACCCATCGGGCCACCATCCCTGATCAAGCGGACCAAACTGGAAATAAGTCTTGTTATTCAATTCCAGCCTAACGATCCCGTTCTTATCACGTTTGGTAGAGATCTTACGCATTGCGAAATAACTATCAACCTGATCAATAACCTTACCATTACTGATGAGGTTTATTTTCATTGTATAGAGGAATGGTGTTTCAGGACTCCAAAGTTTGGCATCAGGAATTGAGATCTCCAGTTTTTCGCATGATGAAACTTTCGTCGTTGACAGAATATTTTTCCCTTCGTAAACTCTCACTTCAACGACATCAGCAGAGGTTGTGCCATTCGATTCAACCGCTACAGTTAACTGGCTCTTGTCGATGTTGGAATTCGTCCTGATATTTTCAATGTATTTATCGGCGACAGGTTCCATCCAAACGGTCTGCCAGATACCGGTAACAGCTGTGTACCAAATACTGTTAGGCTTGCTGGTCTGTTTGCCACGCGGCTGAAATCCGTTGTCAGTTGGATCCCAAACACGAACCACGAGTTTCTGATCACCTGTCTTATTCAGGAATGGTTGAATATCAAACGAAAATGGGGTGTATCCTCCAGTATGTGAGCCAATTTTAATATCATTCAGCCAGATTTCCGATTTCCAGTCGACAGCTCCAAAATGCAGCAGAATTTTATTGCTTCTCCATTTGGATGGCACTGTAAAGTTGCGTTTGTACCAAACTTCGTTTTCATCGCCAACAGTTTTCTGAACGCCTGACAGACTCGATTCAACAGCAAATGGAACCAATATCTTTCCATCAAATTTTGAAGGCTCATTCAATCCAGCTTTTAGAATTGCATAATCCCACAAACCGTTCAGATTGACCCATTCAGAACGCTCCATGAGTGGTCGTGGATATTCGGGTAACACATTCTTCACATCGATTTTTTCGGCCCACGACGTTTTGATTTTATCGCCCGCCGGTTTCCATTGGGCAAAAGACTGCAAGACGCAAATACAGAGTACAATTAAGAATCCTGTTTTTTTCATTTTTGAAATGGTTTTAATTTTAGCAAATTTAGAAATCAGTACATATTTAACAAACTATTCTAATCAATAATACACCAAGATAGATACATTTGCTCACAACATTTACATTTATTTTGTTTTTAGGAGAAAAACCAAAGCAATTCAATGACAAAATTCTGACAGTATGGTGTTAATTGTTTTAATATAAACCGAATTATAATCTATACCTTTATTCCCTCTAAAAAAAATTCGTTGACAAGAATTGATGAACATATAGACAAAGACTTAATTGCAAGGTTTAAAAGTGGCGATATGGCTGCTTTTCAGAAAATTTATGACGCGTTCTGTAAACCACTGTACCGCTTTGCGCTATCGTACATGAAAGATTCATTTGATGCGGAGGAAATTGTTCAGGACGTATTTCTAAAACTGTGGGAAAAAAGAGAGGAAGTTGATGAACTAAAATCGTTTAAAAGTTATATCTATCGTATTACTGTAAACAAAATTTTCAACGAATTAAAACACCGTGTTGTCAAACGGAAATACGATCAACACCTGTTGAATATTGACCAGGTTACAGATGAAACCCCGGAATCATCCATCCAATTTCAGGAATTAAATATTAAACTGGAGCAATTATTATCAAAACTTCCTGAACAACAACGCAATATATTTATAATGAGCCGTTGGAAGGGCTTATCGAATGTTGAAATAGCTCAAAACCTAAATTTATCGGCCCGGACAGTTGAAAACCAAATCTACAGGGCTGCCAAATTTATAAAACTACACCTTAACAATGACTATCCAATTGTTATTCTACTAATTGTATTTGGATACCAGTCGTAATAGCCAGTGCTCTTCCTGAATAAACCGATAAAGAAGAACATATTTTAACATTCTTTTAAAAAAATCAACTTTCGCGTGAGTATTGTATTATTCAATCTTGTATTACTCTTGAAATGAAAAATAGTGAATTCGTAAATAGTGAATTTAAAAACCTGTTGGACAAATTTCAGACAGGCAATTGCAAGCTGGATGAACTTCGTCAGTTGGAAGAAATGTTTTTGGACACGAGAACAGCTGAAAGTATTAAAAATGCAATGCTCGATGAAATGCCTGACTTCGAAATGCAGGGAATTGGTCCGGATACGGATTACGAACGGTTGTTTAAATCAATACAAAAGGACATTTCAAAAAAACAATCCAGCAATCACATCATAAACCTCAAAATGAATTTCTTACGGATTGCTGCTATTGTAGTTGTCACTTTTCTGCTTGGGGTAACTTTATCCTACTTCATTTTCAATAACAAACCCAAAGAGGTCCTTTCGTATTGCGAAGTATCAGCATCACTTGGTTCTAAATCCGAAGTCGTTCTGCCCGACCAAACGCGCGTTTGGTTAAATGCGGGAAGTAAAATCAAATATTGCACCTCTTTTAATCAAAAAGACCGGTTGATTTACCTGGAAGGCGAAGGTTATTTTAAAGTTACAAAAAATAAGAAGTTGCCGTTTATTGTCGATGCTTTCGGATTTGAGGTGAAAGCGATTGGTACAGAGTTCAATGTAAAAGCCTATAAGGATGATGCAACCATTGAAACGACCATGGTTGAAGGTAAAGTATCGCTACAGCATTCATCTGAGAATATCCTGGAAGATGTATTTCTTGTTTCAAATCAAAAAGCAACGTTCTTCAAGTTCAAAGAAACGTTAACCATTGAAGCAATTAAAGAATTAGAAGAAAAGACAAAGGAATACGAGTATATTCCTGAAGATAGGCTTATTATAACGTCAAGGATCGATCCTAAATCAATTATATCATGGAAAGAAAACCTATTAATCATTGAAAGAGAGAAATTAAGCGTGTTGGTTGAGAAATTAAGCCGGAAATACAACTTCACTTTCGTGTTTAAAACGGAGGATATCAAACGTTTTAGGTTCACAGGTACGCTTGAAGATGAAACACTTCAGCAAGTAATGGATGCGATTAAAATTTCTTCCCCAATTGATTATACTATCGTTGGAAAAACCGTCATTATTGAGCGAAACGATAAACGTGTACCAGAATTTGAAAAACTTTTAAAAAACAGTTATAAATAAAGAAAAACAGGAGGTAGATTTTTGCCGAATCTGACCCCCTGCGAGTAAATAGAGTTAAACATTAATCAATGTCAGTTTTAAGCCGAAGAGCACGACTGGCATTAAAAAGTCAAACCCAAAACATTACAAATGTATGAAAAAAAATTTATTTGAATTGATTTCTCCGGGGAGGGGAAATCTGAAGAAACTCTTACTTATTATGAAGCTAACAGCTGTATTAATCTTGGCATTTACGATGCAAATCAGCGCTACTGCTTATTCCCAAAGCACCAAATTCAGTTTGGATCTCAAAGAGAAAACTGTACGCGAAGTCTTTCGCACGATCGAAAGTCAAAGCCAGTTCAGGTTTTTCTACAATGACGATTTTAAATTAATCGATGAAAAGGTTGATGTGAATGTTAAGGACGTTAGTGTGGAAGCAATTCTTGACCAACTGTTTTCAAAATCAGAAATCAGCTATAAAGTACTGACGAACAATCTGATTGTACTTACCGTTGGCCAAAACCAGAATTCACACCAGGTCAACCAGGGCAAAACGTTGAAGGGGAAAGTAATTGATAGCGCCGGCATTCCACTCCCCGGGGTGACCGTTTTTTTCAAAGGAACTACAAGTGGGACCATCACTAATGCAGATGGAACCTTTATTCTGCCTGTCGTAGAAAACGCAAAAATACTCGTTATATCATTCGTGGGACTGGAAACCAAAGAGATTGCGATAGGCGAACAAACTGTATTTGATGTAACACTTTCAGAAGGCACAATAAGTCTCGACGAAGTGATTGCAATCGGATATGGTGTTCAGAAGAAAGAATCAGTAACAGGAGCAATTTCAGGTGTGAGTTCTAAAGATCTGGATCGGGTTCACGCATCAACCGTGAGTGCGGCGCTTGCCGGCAAACTGGCAGGCGTATCTTTCCGTATGGCAGATGGTCGTCCGGGTTCGTCAGCAAACATCCAAATCCGTAATATGGGTACTCCGTTATACGTAATCGATGGTATTCAGAAAGATGCCGGACAGTTCAATAACATTTCACCGAACGATGTTGAGAGTATCACCATTTTGAAAGATGCATCGGCAGCTATTTATGGTGTGCGTGCAGCAAATGGCGTCGTAGTTGTCACAACAAAACGTGGTAAACTAAATTCAAAAAATACAATTAATGTTGATGCGTACACAGGATGGCAAAACTGGTCGCGTTTCCCTGAAACAGTAGATGCATATCAGTGGATGGCGGGAAAAGCCGATGCTGAAATGAATCAATTTGGCAAAACAGACATTACTGCTTCCGAACTTGAAAAATGGAAATTGGGAACCGATCCCGCTTACCGCAGCTTCAACTGGTACGATTTCATTATTAAAGCAAATTCGCCGCAAACATCTATCAACGTGAGCACTTCCGGGGGTTCCGACAAAATCAATTATTACCTTTCGGTAACCCGCCTGGATCAAAACTCGGTTTTGGGCCGCGAATTCACTTTTGGACGTACCAATATTCAATCGAATATCGATGCCAAGATTACAGATCGCCTGAAAATTGGTGTTCAAATCAATGGACGTGTTGAAACCCGCGATAACCCGGGCGTTCCTGGTGGTGATGACTATTGGGCACCTCGATTTGCCTTGTTCCGCAACCGCCCTACTGAACGACCTTTTGCAAACGATAATCCAGACTATATTAACAATATTGGGCACATGGCTGAAAACTGGGGATTACTCACAAAGGCTAACTCCGGTTACTGGCGCGAAGATTGGCGAGTTTTACAAACCAATTTTATTGGCGAGTACGAAACTCCGATCAAAGGATTAACACTAAAAGGTACCTATTCGTACTATTTAGCTGACAAACTGATGAACGGACATGAGTATACATACGATGCTTACAGCTATTTTCCTGAAACCGATGAGTACAAGGTTACCTTTTCAAACCTGAACCCATGGAGGGAACGTGGTACGCATAAAGTATTCGAAACTGTATTGCAGGGACAAATTAACTACAAAAAGGATTTTGGCAAACACAGTATTCAGGCAACTTTTGTAAATGAGCGAATTGACAGACGTGAACTTGATGTTTGGGTACATTCTGTACCTCAAACAAATGCACTTCCAATTCTTCAGTTTGCGGATATGGACACTTACAACGATCAGGATTTTGAAGAGGCACGCATCGGCTATATTGGTCGTATCAATTATAGTTATGGAAACAAATACTACCTCGAAGTTTCAGGTCGTGAGGATGGAGCATGGAAATTTGCATCCAACAAACGTTGGGGATTTTTCCCGTCAATGTCGCTTGGTTGGAGAATCACCGAAGAACCATTTGCAAAAGCCCTGCTTGGTGCAAGTAGTTTAGATCTCAAACTTCGTGGATCGTATGGTGAATTAGGTGATGACAATGTTGGTATTGGTCCTTTCGATTACCTTTCAGGTTATAATTATGGAACATCCACTGTTGTTCTGGACGGGACAGTTGTAAAGGGATCAAAAGACCGTGGAGTTCCGGTTACTTCGATTTCGTGGTTTACAAGTAAAATCACAGATATTGGAGCTGACTTCTCGCTGATGAACAGCAAAATAAGTGGAAGTGTCGACTATTTTAACCGTAAACGTTCGGGATTACCTGCTGATAAATACGATGTTCTGGTTCCCAGCGAAATCGGATATTCGTTACCAAAAGAAAACCTGAATAGTGACGCTATTAGCGGATTAGAAGCATCTCTTAATTACGATGGCAAAATTGGCCAGATAACTTATACAGTTGGCGGAAATGTCTCGTATGCACGTGAGAAATTCATGAATTCCTATAAACCCAGATTCAACAACTCATGGGACAACTATCGTAATTCAAGCGAAAACCGTTATACTGGAATTTACTGGGGTTATGAGGAAATCGGCCAGTTCCAGTCATTCGAACAAATCAATAACTATCCCATCAACAACGATGGACAGGGAAATAAAACCATGTTGCCCGGCGATTTGATGTATAAAGACGTCAACGGAGATGGTAAGATAGACGGATATGACGAACGCCCGATTGGATTTCCGAGAGATCGTAATCCAATCCTAAACTTTGGGATCAACGTCAGTATGGCATACAAAGGATTCGATCTAAAAGCAGATTTTTCAGGAGGTTCCATGTATTCATACAATCAAAATTGGGAAATGAGAAATCCATACCAGAATACGGGTAACTTACTCAAGGCATTTTACGAAGACAGGTGGCAACGTGCTGATCCGCTCGATTTAAACAGCGCGTGGATTCCGGGCAAATATCCGGCTCTAAGATTCAATGATGGGGGACATTCAAATTACAATAAAAACTCGTCATACTGGCTGACTAATATGCAATACATTCGTTTAAGGACTTTTGAAGTCGGCTACACACTGCCAAAGAATTTAACCGAAAAGGCGAAACTCCAGAAGGTACGATTTTATGTAAATACATATAACCTGTTCTCAATTGATAAGCTGATAAAACTGGGTGTTGAACCTGAAATCATGGACGAAAATGGTCTGCAATATCCTCAGAACAAATTGGTGAATCTTGGTATAAACCTAAGTTTCTAAAACAATAAACATTTATAAAATGAAAAAATATTCGATACTGTTGCTATTGCTTATGTCTCTTGCTTGGGGATGTAATGACAAGGCATTTTTAGATAAACAGCCAACCAATATCCTTGTTGACAGCCAGATATGGGCGGATAAAAGTCTCGTTCTTTCAGTAATTGCTGATTTATACGACCGCGTTCCTGAATTTCAGACAATAACAGGTTGGTCAGAATTTGCAAGTTTCGACGAAGGATTTGCATCGAATGCCGGTGACTACGGACGTCATAAAAATACGGAATATAGCTATGGCGATTGGGGAAACTGGGATTATGGTTTGATTCGCGAGGTAAACATGTTTATTGAAAAATGTGGAACTGCAGATAAGCTGGATCCTGCAGATAAAGCACGATTCCTTGCTGAAGGGCGTTTTATACGCGCTAATATCTACTTCGAATTGGTGAAACGTATGGGCGGTGTTCCAATAATTCTGGAACCATTGACCTATGATTTTAATGGTGATCCTACTTATCTCCGAAAAGCCCGCTCAAAAGAAGTGGAAGTCTACGATTTCATCATCAAAGAATTGGATGAAATCAAAGTTGATTTGCCAAAAAGTTCGGTTATTAAATCACGTGCGACGCAAGGTTTGATCCTGGCTATGAAATCAAGGGTTTGTCTGTACGCAGCTTCAATTGCCAAATATGGTGCAACAACTCCAACCGTTACCTTACCCGGTGGCGAAGTCGGAATCGCTACAGGGCTTGCTGCAGGCTATTATCAAAAAGCCCTTACCGCTGCCGAAGAACTCATTAACAGCGGCGATTATTCGCTTTACCGCAAAAAAGAAAATCTTTCGGAAAACTTTTCTAACTTATTCATTGATAAAGGGAATAATCCGGAAGCAATCTTTGTAAGAGACTTCAAACTCAAAAGTGGTAAAGTTGAAGGCTGGACTTTGGTTAATCAACCTTGGTCACAAGCAGAAGATTTGGAAGGTGGAAGATTAAATCCTTCATTGAACCTTGTCCAATCGTTTGAAAAATTGGATAATACCTATGAAACATACGTTACCAATAAAGCCGATGGCGATTATATTTACTTCACCAGTCCTAAAGATTTGTTTGTCAACCGCGATGCGCGTTTGGAAGGAACGGTGATGCTTCCTGGTTCTTTTTACAAAGGAAAGCAACTTGATATTTGGGCCGGATTTTTATTGGCTAACGGAACAGTTATCAAAGGCGATAACTTTGGTGCCCGGAAAACGCTACCCGGAAAAGCTGCTGCAGAATATGTAGTTGGATTCGATGGTCCAATCGACAACCTTGAATTCAGCGCTCAATCCGGATTCTACGTTCGTAAATACATGGATCTCGCAGTTGGTTCAGGTCAACGCGGCGTAATGAGCGAAGTTTGGTGGATTCGCTACCGTTTGGGTGAAATTTACCTGAACGCGGCGGAAGCTGCTTTCGAATTGGGAAATAATACAAAAGCAGCTACTTACATGAACAAAGTTCGTGAACGTGCTGGTCTGATTATTCCACTCACCGAAGCAAACATCACATTCGACCGCATTGTACACGAGCGTAAGGTGGAACTTGCTTTCGAAGGCCATGAACTTTGGGATATGAAACGCTGGCGCCTGGCGCACATTATCTGGAATGGTCAATCGACTGAACTGACAACCAGCCCAGGTAAATCGGATCAGGTAAGCACGCGCGTTTTCGGAATGTGGCCTTATAAATACTACAATCCGGGTGGTGCAAATGATGGCAAATATGTGTTTCAGAAAATCATTCCTGCTCAGGTTACCAATGCTCACAGGTTCCGCTTAGGGAATTATTATTCTGATATTAACAGCACAATCAGAAATAATAATCCGTTAATCACACGGAATCCAAATCAGGAATAACCCATAAGCAAACAGATTTTTAAATTTAATAGGTATGAAATTACAATTAATTATAATATTGGGTGTCTTAAGTTCCTTCCTGTATTCATGCGGGCTCGATAACTATGATGCTCCAGGCTCTACACTCAAAGGAAGGTTGGTTTACAATAGCGAACCAATAAATGTGAGCTACAACGATGTGACTTTCCAATTATGGGAACCGGGATGGCAAAAGAAAGCCGAAATCAACGTCGCTGTTGATCAGGATGGTTCGTTTTCTGCACTGCTTTTTAATGCAAATTACAAACTGATCATCCCTTCAAATCAGGGTCCGTTCAGAAGCAAATTAAATGCAGAAACTTCATCGGATACAATTCTTGTGAATTTAAATGGTGATAAGGTATTAGACATCGAAGTTGAACCCTACTATATGATCCGCAACCCGTTATTCACCGTTGCAGGCAGGGTTGTAACCGGAACATTTAAAGCTGAAAAAATCATCACCGGGGTAAATGCGAAAAACATTGATGAAGTTGCTATTTATGTGAACAAAACAATGTTTGTCGATTTCCGTTCAAACGTTGCCGTTGCCACATTGACAGGAAGTGCAATCACTGATCTGAATAAAATCAGTCTGAATACATCAGTTCCGACCCTCGTTCCGACACAAACCTATGTTTTCGTTCGAATTGGTCTTAAAATTCAAGGAATTGAAGATATGATCTTCTCTCCCATTGTAAAAGTCAATTTATAAAACCAGGTTTTTTTGAATCATTTAAGGCCATCCTGGTATTTTTTGATATCAGGATGGTTTTTTTATTTACACAGCAAGGATGAAACGGATCAAGTCAATTTTATCTTTCTGATTTGAATGAATAAATTTCAATAATTGCCGAATAATAAATAATTTTGTTTAACTATAATTTTACGGAAATGAGAAAATTTTCATTAATAATTTTATTCTTTCTCGTTGCAGGAACTTGCTTTTCACAACAATTTCGTCCACCGAGCATACCACTTGTTGCGCACGATCCCTATTTTAGTGTATGGTCGCCTGCCAACAACTTATACGACAGTGAAACAGTTCACTGGACCGGCAAGGAACAACCCATGCACAGCATTGTCCGGATTGATGGAAAAGCATTTCGCCTGATGGGAAGCCATCCAGCCTCACTCGAACCTGTAAAACAAACGGAGGTCACTGTTTATCCGACACGTACCGTTTACAACTTTAAAAATGAAACAGTTAATATTCAATTGATTTTTACGACACCTGCATTGGTTTCTAACCTTGACGTTTTATCGAGGCCGGTTACCTACCTGACCTGGAAAATAAAATCGGTTGATGGCAAGGAACACGAGGCTCAGTTGTACTTCGATTGCGGAGGCCAAATTGCAGTCAATATACCCGACCAAAACCTGATTTGGGACAGCCCGGTAATTGCAGGTTTGAAAACTTTGCGCATTGGAAACCCCGATCAGCCTGTCCTTCAGAAAAAGGGTGATGATCTGCGCATTGACTGGGGATATGCCTATCTGTCAGTAGCTGATGTCCAGAAGCCACAAACTAAAATTGGTGGGCGCGACGCCTTGATAAAATGTTTCATCTCTTCGGGCGATTTGGCTTCAGTTCCAACCTTGGCCCAGCCAAGAAAAGCCAGCGACGAAAGAGCATCGATGGCAGTTTCGTGGAATATTGGAAAAGTAAAATCAACCGAATCAACCTGCTGGGCTATGCTCGGTTATGATGATCAATACAGTGTCCGTAATTTTGATGCAAATTTAAAAGCATGGTGGAAACGCGATGGAATGACCATGAACCAGCTTCTTACATTGTCGTCAAAGGAATATTCAAAAATGCAGACGGAATGTGCAGCATTCGACACCGAACTTCTTAAAGATCTTGAATTGGTAGGCGGAAAAAAATACGCAGTGATGACGGCGCTTGTCTATCGTCAATGCCTGGCAGCACATAAATTGGTTGCAGATACGAAAGGTATGCCGCTTTTTTTCTCCAAGGAAAATTTCAGCAACGGGTGTATGGCGACGGTTGATATAACCTATCCGACGTCTCCGTTCTTCTTCTTGTTTAGCCCCGCATTAACTAAAGCTTCGCTTCAACCGGTTTTTGATTATTCAGCTTCAGCCCGGTGGAAATTCCCCTTTGCACCACACGATCTGGGAACCTATCCACACGCAACTGGTCAGTCTTATGGTGGTGGCGAAGAGACGGAAGAAAACCAAATGCCCGTTGAAGAAACCGGCAATATGGTGATTATGACTGCGGTTCTGGCCAAAATGGAAGGAAATGCATCCTACGCCGAGGCCAACTGGCCGGTGATCGAAAAATGGTCAAATTATCTATTATCAAAAGGTTTTGATCCTGAAAACCAGCTTTGCACAGATGACTTTGCAGGACATCTTGCGCATAACATCAACCTTTCGGCCAAAGCGATTGTCGCACTTGGAAGTTATGCGATGTTGTGTGAAATGACCGGCAGAAAAGACAAAGCTGTTGAAGTACGCAAAAAGACAGAAGCAATGGTAAAAGATTGGGTGAAGCTTGCGACTGAAGGTGATCATACAAGACTTGCCTATGACAAGCCCGGAACCTGGAGTCAAAAATACAACCTGGTCTGGGATCGCATTCTTGGACTTGACTTGTTCCCCAACGACATGGTTCAGCGCGAAATTATATTTTACAAAAAACAACAGGCAAAATATGGTCTGCCACTCGACAGCCGCAAGCGTTATACAAAAAACGATTGGATCACCTGGACCGCGACAATGGCTGACAACCAGGAAGATTTCAAAACCTTGTTCGATCCGATTTATCTTTTTGCAGAAACGACTCCTCAACGTGTGCCATTATCGGATTGGTATGAAACAGACACTGCCGATAAGGTTGGATTCCAGGCACGCTCGGTAGTCGGCGGCTTCTTTATCAAAATGCTATCGGACAAAAAGGTTTGGGCAAAATGGGTAGCTAAAGGGACCAATGTTAAAGGCACGTGGGCTCCCTTAAAAATCAATGTTTTAAACAGCAAACCTATCCTTCCAACCTCACTTCAAAAAGGGATTGTATGGAAATATACCACCGAAAAACCTGCAGAAGAATGGTTTAAAACAACATTTGCTGATAATAGCTGGAAATCAGGCGAAGCCGGTTTCGGTTCAAATGACATTAGTCTTGCCCGAACGGAATGGAAGACGTCAGACATCTGGATCCGCCAGGTATTCGACATCAAAGAAGTTTCATCAAAGAAACTCGGAATTTCGATTCGTTACGACGAAGATGCTGAAATCTATATTAATGGGGTACTTTGCGGATCAATCAGTGGTTTTTCAGGCAGATACGAACCTATTCTTCTGGATAAAAAGGTGAAGGACATTCTGCATACCGGTAAAAACACAATTGCCGTTCATTGCCATCAAACCATGGGAGGTCAATTTATTGATGCAGGTTTATTCGAATATTGAAAATCGCAAGGTCAATTTCTGGTTATAAAAAAAGGATCAAACTGCTTAAATTCAGTTTGATCCTTTTTTTATTAAGAATCAAGAAATTACATCTGTTCTTTCAGCCATGTTGGCCTGTTTGTGGTGATCGTTTTCACACCAAGATTTTTCATGCGTATTGCTTCATCAACAGTGTCCACTGTCCAGCACCAGATTTCGGCATTAGCTTTCTGCAACTCGTCAACCAATTGCTGGTCAATTATTTTTGAGTTCAGGTCAACGCCATCCAGTTTATACTTTTTGATATCGGGAATGCGCTTCAACACATCTTCTTTTGATGAAGACAAATAATAGCAGGGAACTTCCGGAAAGTTAGTTTTTGCAAAAGAAATGGTTTCAAAATTGAATCCAATAAATGCAATGCTTCCTGTTTCCCAATATTCTTTGATCACCTTTTGAAGTTCAGGGAATATCTCATTTCCACATTTAATTTCAATCACAAGCAACTGCCCTTTCGGTGTGGCTTTCAGCACATCTTTCAGCAGCGGAATATGTTGTCCTTCAAAATAGCTTGAATTGGTCGGACTTAGACGGATTTCCAACTTATTCAGTTCGGAATAATCGGTTTTTGCGACTTCCAGTTTTTGACCGGTTAACCTTTCAGTATTGCCGTCGTGCCACAAAACGATCTGGTTATCTTTGGTCAGCTGGATATCACATTCAGCACCATCGGCACCCAATTCCCAAGCCAGTTTTATGGCAGCCAACGAATTTTCAGGTGCATAATATGATGCCCCACGATGGGCGATGAATTTGAGTTGTGCCATTGTATTCAGGCTTACAAAAAGTAAAAGAACAAAGATGGTTAATGATCTCATTGTATTCGATATAGATTTCTAAAGATAAGTTCCAAATATTGAAATTAAAAAATGCCACCAAGTCTCCAAAACGCCAAATCACACCAAAGCTTTATAAAATCATTTTGGTGGAATTTTGTGTTTCCGTGAATTGGTGGCAATTATATCAATTTAAACTACCCATACAAAAAGTGTCAGGAAAATATTTTAAGACTAAAGCGGTTGAATAATCAGGTTCTTCCACTGGACTTTAATACCACCGCCATCGTGAATCTGAAGGGCGATACGTCCGTTGGTAGCGCCAATCAATGAATCAGTCAGGTGCGTCATTTCCGTACCGTTAAGCCATGTTGTCACTTCCGGACCAACCACCTTGATGCGCATCGTATTCCAGTCACCAACTTTAAGGATGTTCTCCAGACTATCAGGAATTTGGTGCAGCCATCCGCGGCCGTACGATTCGTAGATACCACCAGAATCATTTCCTTTGGGTGCCACTTCACACTGCCAGCCTGAAACGGTTGTACCTTCAACGGTTGAACGAAAGAAAATACCACTATTGCCGTTTGTCACTTGTTTGAAATCGGCCGTAAGGTCAAAATCCTTGTAATACTGTTGCGTACCAAAATAACCATATCCTTTGTCCGGTCCACTTTCGCAGACCAGCAAGGTGTCCTGAACAAACCATTTCTCTGTTCCGTATGCAATCCATCCGGTAAGGTCAACTCCGTTAAAAAGAACAACTTTTGGCTTTGCTGTTTTGGGAAGTTCCTTGATTTTCATATTTCGGAACCATGCTTTACTTCCATGATCCTGTAATGAAATGTAACCTGTTTCCGAAAGGCCATATTCGGGAGCAGAGGTCCATTTACCGCTGTTTTTCAGTGCAAACCATTCGGGCGTCCACGCTTCAAAATCAACAATCTTACTGCCGTTGAGCCAATGTTCCACATGACCATTGTTGAAAATAATTTTGGAAGTATTCCATTCGCCAACCGGTTTCAGTTTTTTGGCGGTCGTATCAGCAATATGCATCGCATAATCAGCTCCGGTCAGTTGCCAGTTTTCCACTTTCTGCGGAAATCCAATATCATCAAGCAATTGATATTCAGGACCTGTCTTATAAGGAGTTTTAAACTTTTTGCTTTCAGTAACATGGTACATAACGCCGCTGTTTCCTTCAGCAGCAATTTTCCAATCGAAAGCCAATTCAAAATTGTCATACTTCTTGTCTGTGATAATGTATCCCGTAGAATCACTTCCGGTACCGCTGGATGCCAGATTTCCATCTTGCGCAGACCAACCGGTGATACCAGCTTCGTTATAATTCTTCCATCCGTTCAGGCTTTGACCATCGAACAAAAGCTTCCATCCATCCAGCTTTTCCTGGTCGGTTAGTACATTTTGCTTTTCGGTGCAACTGAATAAAACAGTCGCAATCAGAAGCATACCCATAAAAAATGATGTTTTTCTTTTCATTATCAATTTATTAATAGCATTATATTAAGAAACCTGCGTTACACAACCATTTTAACCATTTACACTGCTTTACAGCATGTTTACACAACCTTTTTAACCACTTGCACTGCTTTACAGCATATTTACACAACCTTTTTAACCACTAACACTGCTTTACAGCATATTTACACAACCATTCTAACCATTTACACTGCTTTACAGCATGTTTACACAACCTTTTTAACCACTAACACTGCTTTACAGCATATTTACACAACCATTTTAACCATTTACACCGCTTTACAGCATAGATACACAACCTTTTTGCTGATTTTTCTATGAAAAAACGAATTATGACAATATAACACTAATAATTCAATGCAGCTTTAGATGTTACAGCATTATGTAATTACCATTACAGGCTCCAAAAATAGGATAAAAACAGATGAAAAAATCCTATCTAAAGTCAAATGTAAGTTTCATCAGTAGTTTTCCGCCATGAATTCTTGATGCGCTGAACTGTGCAGGAAATGATTGCGGACCCGAAGCTGCCGGATCAGTAAACTTGGTCCCAATGGCTGTTATACTGTGCAAAAATGAAATATCCCCTTTCGGATACTCTATCTTTGTTTTGGCAGGTGATTTTGGTTCAGCAGGAGTTAGCATCCGCAGAAAGATATCCTTACTCTGAATAAAAACCTTAAAGTCAGGAACTCCCTTTCCTGCAATCTTTGCCCAATAAACTTCGGAATGATAGCCCTTAAATTCGGGATAGACATAACCTGAATCACCCGTAATTGTATTGTTATAAGCCTTTTCCCAAACTCCGAATTGCGTACCTTTCATGCGGTTTTTGTAGACCCGGTAAGGACCATCACCCAGCCATTTCATGCCGGCAACGTTCTTCTCCGGATAACTAAAGGTGATTCCGGCACAACCATTATTCCCAGGCTCGTAGCTTACTTCAAGATTAACCAGGCCATTCCCTTTTACTGTCCACTTTACCAGATCCTGGTTATCGTAGAGCGTCTCGATCACCAGATCATTCCCTTCAAAACGGGTGGATACTTTTGCAACCTTTTTCTCCTTACTCACGAACAACGGGCCGTTTGAAAGCGGAATCAACTTGCCTCCCTGTTGGATTTGCTGAATGGTTCCATCAACTTTACTAAAGCCGAAATTCAGATTGCCGGCTTTTACAATTAATTCATTGCCATTTTCCTGAACAGAAGGTTCCTGGTCTGACGACTCTTTTACAAATTCCCTGACTTTCTCTTCCGGAGATTTAACAGGCCAGCTCCAGGTGTTCAGGTGTCGCCCATAAAGATCGACCATCTGAATCCGCAATACATCCATCGACTGCCAGTTTGCAGGCAATTTCAGATTGAGTGAACCTTTTTGACCTGGTGCCAGATCAATTTTAAGATTTTCTTTCGCTCCGATATTTTCAGATTTTGGATCATCAGGGTTGGAAAAAGTGACCCACTCTGCAGCTAATTGACACTGATTAAGATTCGTATAAAAATAGCGGTTCTCAATCTGAAATGTTCCGTTAAATTCCGGTGTGATGTATCGCTTCTCAAAATAGAGCGGCGACCAGATCTCTTTGATCGTGTAATAACTCCCCTCCTTCTCATGATTGGGCCCTAAAATGCCGTCGGGTGCCGTATTTCCGTTGGTATCAATTGCACCGTTGCGATCGGTTCGTTCAACTCCCTCATCCGCAAAAACCCACAGAAATCCTCCCGCGGCAAGGGGATTGTTCCACATCCGGAGCCAGTAATCATCGAGACCGGCGCCAAGGCCGCCATCGTATAAGCCATGCAAAAACTCTGTCGGGAAAAATATCTTCCGTTTGCTGAAACCGTCGAGCGCCAGGGAATTATAATCACTGTAATGAAGCGTGTTGGTCATGCGAAAGTCCTGCCACGGATGGAGCACTTCCCGTTTCTGAATATCGAGTTTGGCAAAATCATCGTTCAGGTTATTATTTTCACCACCTTCATTGCCGTTATCCCAGAAAATGATACTCGGATGATTCACATCGCGGGCAATCATCTCTTCGAGCAATTTTCGACCAACCACATCGTCGTACGAAGGTTTTTGCCAGGCAGTAAGCTCATCCAGCACAAACAAACCCAGCGAGTCGCAAACATCCAAAAAATGTTCATCGGGCGGATAATGTGACATCCTCACAGCATTCATATTCATGTCTTTCATCAGGTTAACATCCTCAATACTGAAGGCTTTTGATGAGGTACGGCCATATTTAGGACGAAAAGTATGCCGGCAAACGCCCTGCATTTTAATCCGCACATTGTTCACATAAACCCCATCCTCTGCCCGGACTTCGATCGTGCGGAAACCAATCCGCTTGCTCATCTGATGAATCACCTGGTTGTTTTTATCCACCAATTTAAAAACAGCATTGTAAAGATTGGGGAATTCCGGATTCCACATTGCCGGATTAAACATTTTACCGGTTACGCGGGTAACAGCATCCGTCGCTTTGGCTTCGAAACTGGCTTCCGTTTTCCCTTTAGATGAGACAATATCGACCACAATATGTGAAGCATTTTTAAAGTTTGTCAGATAGACATCGGCATTGAAATCACCATTCGCTTTAGCATCAACTGCTAGGCGCTGAATATTCTCAACTGGTTTTGCTTCAAGGTAAACAGGACGGAAGATCCCGCCAAAAATCCAGAAGTCCGCTTCGCGTTCTGCGCGACTGACCGTCAGATTATCGGAATGTTTTTTCACAAAAACTTCCAGCTGGTTCTCTTTTCCAACGTTTAATAATTTGGTAATATCGTACCTGAATTGATAAAAAGCCCCCTGGTGAACAGGTCCTGCCAGTTTACCATTGATCTTAACCTGTGCGTCGGTCATCACACCATCGAAAACAATCACTACCTGGCGGTTTTTCCAGTTTGACGGTACCGTGAATTTGTATTTGTAGGTACCTGTTTCGTTGAGTCGTTTCTCAAATTTATCATGACCATAGTTGTAGGCTCCAAACCCCTGCTGTTCCCAGCACGAAGGGACTGCGATCGTGGTCCATTTGCCGCTGTTCATCCCTGCAGAACAATTGAACTGCCATTGGACAGTATGATCTGCACCTTTTCCCGACAAATACCTGGTCTCGGTTTGCTGCGCGACAACGAAATGACTTAAAAACAGAAGTAAGCTTAGTTGAATCAGTTTCATTTGGGGATAGCTTTTGAAAATTTGCACAAGATAGTGTTTTGAAGATAATCATCCAAAATCGTTTATACAGTTAATAGGATTTCAGATGGTCTTCAACCATGTAACATGAAATTTAAAGTGTTGTATTTTCATAATTGAGGGCTTCAAAAAGTAATAAAACAAAAAATGCCAATGAATCACAGAAACGCCAAAGCCCACTAAAGTAAAAATATGAACTTTAGCGGGCTTTGATATCTTGCGGATCCGATGGCAAAAAGACGTTCCGAAAGCTCGAATTGAATTAAGACAACTACATATTCAGATTATTTTGCACTATTATATAAAGAATCAGTGATAATGATCGTTTTAGTTGAAATTGCACAAGCCCCAAAAAAACCCAATGCCCCATTTGTTAGGTTGGTATTCGGGTTCATGGGTGTGGAGCCAAAGATTGGATTCGAATGAATCAGATCGTTGAAAGTTGTGTAATACTTATAGGTGGACTTATCCAGCGAAATAAGGTCAACCCTGATTATATCGCCAATATGTGCCCGCTTAACCTGAAGGTCTGTTTGCTTACCGTTGGTATATTGGTCATCATATAACTTATAATCTTCATAACCACGATTACCGTTTGTGTATATGTAGGCTCTGTAAAAATTCTTTTCGGGTGGATCCCGAAAAAAACAATGAATTTCTACACGGGCATCTTGTTTTCCATCACTACCGATGGCAATTCCTTCCGAATAGCTCTTTCTTAACTTTAACGAATCAATAGGCACATGACTAAACATTGTTGAAGTAGCAGTATATCTGATATTTTCGGATAAAACCGACAGGTTATAGGTCCTCCCCGGGATTCCCTGAACTTTTGAGGTGAGATAAATGCCTGGTTTTGTTTCTTTCAATGTATCTGTTATTCCCAAATTATCAGAAATGACAACAACTGCCTTCGTAACCAATGGCAAGACCGGTTCATCAAAATAGCTGCCGGTTTTACTTAATTTAACAGTATAGGGTCCGGCACCATCGGTGATAAGGCCTTCAATGACCAACTGAGGCTTAGATTCAACCAAATTGAGATTGATTACTTTTTCGCATCCGGCAAATACAAAAATTGTAATCATCAATATACCAATCAAAAATGCCTGGTTGCTTTTTATTTTTGTTTTTGTTTGCATCACTGTTCGCCTTTAAAATTTGAAATTATAGGTAACTGAAGGGACAAACCGAAAAAGCGACAATTGTATCGCCTGCATTTTTGTCGCATCTTTAGGATCAACCTTAAAATTGATCGCATATGCATTCTCACGTCCATAAACATTATAGACAGAAAAATTCCATGAGCTTTCAAACTTCTCAGTTTTTTTATTGATCCAGGTAAGTCCAATATCCATCCTGTGATAATCGGGCATCCGATATTCATTACGGCCAGTATATAAAGGGACAACATTACCTTCGACAACATAACGTCCGCTTGGAAATGTCACTGCATTTCCGTTATAAAAAACCCAAGTGGCTGAGAAATTTAACCTTGGATTAATTTCATACATTCCTACAATGGAAATGTTATGAGGCCGGTCTTGTTTTGCCAGGAATGCTTTACCGCCATTGATGGCATCGAATTGCCGTTGGGTTTTCGAAAGCGTGTAGCTGATCCAGCCTGTCAGCCTTCCACGTTTTTTCTTTATATAAAATTCAACACCATAACTCGATCCTTTTCCAAATACTAACTGCGATTCCACCTTATTATTCAAAATAAGATCAGCCCCGTTACGATAATCGATCTGGTTCTGAAGGGTTTTGTAATACACTTCAACTGATGTTTCATACATATCATTTTTGAAATTTCTGAAATAACCAAGGGTGTATTGATCCGCAATTTCAGGAAGTATATTTACATTGCTCGGTATCCAAAGATCAAAAGGGGTTGATGATGTCGTATTTGATAACAGGTGGATATATTGTCTTGTACGGGCGTATGAAGTTTTGATCGAACTAGAATCATTTATGATGTAATTCAAGAGAAGTCTTGGTTCAAGTCCCGCAAACGTATTAAATATTTTCCCTTTCGGATAACTTACCGAATCCACAATTTCCGACAAAGCATTATAGGTATAAATCGTTCCTGGCCCCATTGAACTAAACAACGAATAACGCAATCCGTAGGTTGCTTTCAGGTGTTTTGAGATCGTTTGTTCGTTCGAAATATAAACGGCATTTTCTAGTGCATACCTGTTATCTGCTGGTTTCACATTAAACACCTCAGAGCTATCGACTTTGCTGGGAACAAAAGAATGATAAATCGAATTAAAACCAAACTTGATCAGATTATTGGGATTTAAATAATAATGGAGATCCTCCTTAAAATTCCAGTCTTTGATCTCCGACAATACATTCATTGATTTATTGCCAACATCCACATTGAAATTATAGCTGTAACGACTGAAGATAAGCGAAGTATTTGAGAACATCTTATCTGATAGTATATGGTTCCACCTGGCAGTTGCGGTAACATTTCCCCAGTTCAAACCCAACGTATTACCAAGGTTAAAATTATCCCTGCCCATGTAACACGAAAGATAGAGGCGGTCTTTCCCCGAAAACTCGTAATTTGCCTTCAGGTTTAAATCGTAAAAATAAAGGGTTGTTTTACTTGCTGTGGAATCGGCTCCTTTATCGGAAAGAAGCTTGAGGAACAGATCCGCATAGGTTCTGCGTGCAGTAATCATAAAAGAACCTTTAT